>OJDR01000103.1_pt1 | contig 34379 bp, 31 predicted proteins | sample 1593081 | NCBI WGS metagenome assembly OJDR01 (sample SAMN05416873, study PRJEB24817) | seawater metagenome | isolation source: Sea water | place: Canada:Atlantic | collected 2013-11
AATGTTTCCACTTTAATCTTGGCACATGGGAGACGGGTCCATCTCATTTCCTGCAATTCTAGGGTACCGTTCATCCCTGAACGTAAAAAGCCAGCGTGAGCTGGCTTTTAAATCGAAAGGCTAAACGCTAATGCTTACAATTAGGCGCCTTTGCTTTCAGGCTTGCGCGCTGGCTTGCGATCACGTGGACGTGCATCACGAGGCTTAGCATCGCCACGCGGAGCGCGCTTATTAGAATCGCCTCCTGCAGCCGCTTTACTGGCTACTTCTAAATTTAGTGGACGACCACAAACACGGGTTTTCTTCAGGTGCTCAACCACATCTTTTGGCATGTCCCCAGGTAAATCCACTGTGGCAAAACCATCAAAGATTTCAATGTGACCGATGAACTTACTTTCAATATTAGCTTCGTTCGCGATGGCCCCTACGATATTGCCTGGCTTAACACCATCGTTATAGCCTACCGCTAAACGGTAACGCTCCATGGTGATATCCGGCTGGCCTTTTAAGGGCATGGCGTTTGGATCCATCACCTTGTCGGCACCGCCACGAGGAGCACGGTCGCCACGATCAGGACGATCTCCACGACCACGCTCACGACCACCGCGATCATTACGACCACCACGATCACCGCGTTCGCCACGATCACTGCGCTCTTGACGAGGACGCTTAACACGATCACCTTCACGCATGAACAAGCGCTTACCGCCTTGACCTAGCTGAGCAATTGCCGCGGCAACATCAGAAGCCACTAGCTCTGGGTTTTCGCTCATGATCTCTTTAATAATGCCTTTAAAGATCTCAATGTCTTGGCCACCCATGTTTTCTACAATACGCACTTTGAAACGCTCACGACGCTTAGCATTCACATCGTCAACTGAAGGCAATTGCATTTCATTGATTTTGTTCTTGGTAACACGCTCAATGGTGCCCAACATACGACGCTCACGTGGGCGTACAAACAAAATCGCCTCACCAGTACGACCCGCACGACCAGTACGACCAATACGGTGAACATAAGATTCAGCATCGTATGGAATGTCATAATTCACTACGTGAGTAATGCGCTCTACATCCAAACCACGCGCAGCGACATCGGTAGCCACTAATATATCAATTTGACCTTTCTTCAAGCGGTCAACTGTACGCTCACGTTGTGCTTGAGCAACGTCGCCGTTAAGGGCTTCCGCTTTAAAGCCGTTGGTGCGCATGTGCTCGGCCACTTCTTCTGTGGCTTGCTTGGTACGTACAAACACAATCATGGCATTCATGTCACTGGTTTCGCATATACGAACCATGGCATCGCTTTTATCTACGTCACGCACCATCCAGAATTTCTGAGAGATGGAGTCGTTAGAAGCAGCTTTTGATTTAATTTTCACTTCAACTGGGCTGTTAAGGTGTTTTTCGGCCACTTGCTGAATTTGACGAGGCATGGTGGCACTAAATAGTGCTACCTGACGGCTCTTAGGTACGTGACCTAAAATCCAATCAACATCGTCAATGAAACCCATACGTAACATTTCATCGGCTTCATCTAAAACCACACCGCTGATGTCATCTAGCTTTAACGTGCCGCGACGGATGTGATCCATCACACGACCCGGAGTGCCTACAATCCACTGCGCGCCATTTTTAATTTGACGTAACTGAATACTGAAATCTTGGCCGCCATAGATGGTTGCGACTTTAATACCTGGAGTGTGCTTAGCGTAACTTTCTACCGCTTCAGCTACTTGCATAGCCAATTCACGAGTAGGGGCTAATACCAATACTTGTGGGCAACGAGCTTCAGCAGAAGTACGAGCCAATAAAGGCAAAGTAAACGCGGCTGTTTTACCGGTACCGGTTTGGGCAAGACCTAAAACGTCTTTACCTTCTAATAAATGTGGAATAGCTTGTTCTTGAATAGGAGATGGGGTTTCGTAACCCTGCTCTTCTATGGCACGCAAAAGATTAAACGGAAGACCTAAACTGGCAAAACCAGTAGATGATTCAGACATGAAAAACCTATTTTTTGGGGGGAATACATAAAGATCGGCACGGAGGAGCTTGTGGCTCAGGGACGGCACAACCAAAATTCATTCACAGTAAATTTTGACCATTGATCCCGACATCCCGCTAACTAGCGAACGCGCTTTGGCTAAGTTACAGGTAGTAGACGCTGAAACTTAGATTGGAAATTGGGGATACTTTGGTAACGGCGCGCATTCTCGCACTTTTGGGGCAATCGCGCCAGAGAAAAGGTGTAATATTTGTTTATTTTTTAATCTAAACTCACTTTAACCAGACACAACCCCTCATTTTTCTGGGCTACAAGCTAAATTACGGGGTTTTAAATGATTAATTAGAAGTTTAGCTCTGCTGATACATAAGCATGTAGCTTATCCTCATAAACATTGCTGCTGTATAACAAGGGGTCGTCATCTAAGCGATATTGGCTGGCTGCCTGCAACTTAAGCAAATACCCTGAGCTTAACGCAACCGATTGGCTTATATTTAGATCAAGTCTTGAAAATCGATAACCGCCAATATCCGATACACTATTCCAGTTATCCACATGATAATAAGCCGCTGCGAATTGCGTATCTCGAGTTATTGCACTCATCCACACCAGTGAACCACTCTTTTTAGCGGATAAACGCTGCTCTTTATTAATGTCTTCGTTATTGCCAGCGAAGTCATCATCTGACTCCACATAGGCCCAAGTAAACCACACTTGGTTATCTGCATTTAATTGAAACTTAAATTGCCCTTCAACACCATGCTGCACCAATTTATTTTCGTTGGTCAGAGTATCTGAATGATCCATGGCCTGGGAAATTAAGCCACTTAATTCATCGTAAAAAATTTTAATATCAAGTTGCGCATCAAATTGAGGAATTAGCCCAAAATAACTAAGCTCATGGCTATAAATTTTTTCATAACTTAAGCCACCATCACCCTCACCATTCGGCAAGACAACCTTGCCATCTACAACATCAAAATCTATAACCGCATCATAATCAGGAATATAAATCGGAATAGAGCCTGTTTGAATAGAAGCATTATTTGACGTGACATTGTTCAAGGTGATATTCACTTCACCTTCTTGCTCAAATAAGTTTGGAGAACGGATAGCTTCAGAATAAATAAGTTTAATCGATTGAGAGGGGTTAATACTGTAATTAAGCGCGATACGCGGTGAAAAATACTCTCCGTTTAATTTATCCTTTTCATACATGCCGCCCATATTGGCAACAAAGTCATTATTGAAACGATATTCGATATTTGAAAAAAGACTGGAGTTTCTGTTTTCAGTTCTGCCATCGTTATACGTTTCAGATTCAAATTCATCTAGACGTAATCGAGCCCCCATAACGCTTCGTAATTGACTCGACCAAATCGAGGTATGCTGATATTCCACCTCCGACTTAGTCTCATTAATATTTGAATTAAAGTCACCACACATTGAAGGGGCTTCTATAGAACATGCATTCCATTTTTGAGTGCGTTTAAAGTTCTCGCTATAGATTTGCAGATGAGAAAATTGTGCTGTTGAAAACTCATAGTTGTACTTTGTCCAGATAAACGCATCTTTTGATTCAATATCTTCTTCATCATTGTAATTAAAAGATTCAAACATGGACTGCCTTTGCTGATTGGTGCCACTTGTAAAACCAGCCTGCCATTCAATACTAGAAGCTAAATTAAATTGCGTAAACGTACGCAGCTGTGTGTATACAGAAGAGGTTGAATCACGATTGGGAGTCTCTGCTTCATTTAGGTAATCAAAACCACTCTTATTTTTACTGCCTAGGGTCCAGTACATACTGGTATCCCCCAACTGATGAGCAACATTAACATAAGAGTCAGATACATCTCGGCTTCCGCCACGTACTTTTATGGTGGTGCCACTTTTTTCACTAGGGTGTTTGGTCATAATATTTATCACCCCTAAATAGGAGTTTGCACCATAGGTGGCTGCATTAGGGCCGCGTATCACTTCAATGCGAGCAATGTCTTCTACGGCTAACGGAAGATCCACCCACTCTACCCGAGCAAGACCAGGCTTATAAACTGAGCGGCCATCAATCAGCACTTGCATGCGACGATTTTCAGCCGCTTGGGTGCCGTGATAACTGACCGTGGGTTGCTTTTCACCAAAGCCACTGTGATAACCCACCAGCATACCGGGAACAAGACGAAAGATTTCTTCAATATCTTTAAACCCCAAAGCGGATATGGTGTCGGCTTCGATCACCGTTACAGAGGCCGGTGCATCTAGTTGAGACTGGCGTAAGCGGGAAGCCGTTAGCACAACCGGAATATCCATGGCGGGCTCGGCAAACATATCTGCAAATGCATCATCACTTAAACTATCGTCAAATGATTGCGAAAATACCGATTTTGATGCCAACAGGATCAACAAAAATAAAGGCGTGTTAACTACATTGTTTGCCATTGAACAAAACCATTATTATTTTTTACATATGAGATCATGGATGTATGCGAAGTTTGCACTCACCCAATAATAATTTTCGAGTCAGTATGCCTGAAAAAATAAAAAAATCAGGCCCAAACATTAAAAAGAAGATAAAGATTAAAAAGCAATTACTGAAACGCTCAAATTGTTGATAATTTATACAACTTATTCACTGAACAATAAAAACAAACTACAACTTAAATCTTAGTTGCCAACCTTGTTCACATGCATACCCTTGGCATACAAATAATCCAGGAACAGCTGCCACTACTCCTTCTTTAATGAGCACCGGCCAGTAAGGCCGCTGCCATGGTGGAATAGAATACTCTTGAAACCATTTTTTGAGGTTTTTATTAGGGCGGTTCACAGGCCTGGCTTTCGCACTGGCATCATATAAAGACAATTCGTAGCGACCAGGTTTTAACCCCAACCCTAAACGGTGCTCTAATTTACCCAAAGGTAAGTTCGAATATTCATTACCATCATAGATTAGTGGAAAAACATCAGAGTTAATGATCGGCAATGAATTCATACAGTATAGTTTGTCATTGTGACGACGAATTTCATTTGCCTGCCACTTAAAAACTGGCTCGGCATCTTGACGAGCATGAATAACATCTTCTAAAACCGCTTTTAGCTGTTTATCGGCTAGGCGCGGGTACAAACCATGCTCTTCAAGCCAATTTCTAATCACTTGATTTTGAATGGAGCGAGTTTGGGTTTTAAGCTTGGAAATATTTAAGCAACCCTGTGCATCTTTAATGCTTGTGTAAATGGGCTCTAACAAATCTCTCAACAATTGTTGTTCGGCTCTTAGCACGCTTATACTTTTTAGAATGCTTTGATCGCTTTGAGTAAAACGCCCCTTAAGCTTGGGCAATAAATCATGGCGCCACCAGTTACGATCAAACTCGGTATTACGGTTGGAGTCATCATCAATATAAGAAATATTATTTTGTAACGCATACTCTTCAAGATCTATTCGAGAAAAGTCTAATAAAGGCCGCAGGAGTTGCCCTTGCCCTAGCTCACGTTGTTTATCCATGGCGCAAAGCCCTGTTAAGCCCGAACCACGCATTAGACGCATCATAAAAGTTTCAATCTGGTCGTTTTGATGATGAGCCATTAAAATGCCATCACCCACTTGCAAGTATTGATTAAAAACCTGATAACGGGCTTGGCGGGCAGCCAGTTCAATGCCGGATGTCATATCGGATGAAATGTCCTCTGTGGCACTTTTATTGAGTAAATTAACTTTTTCAAAATGAAACGAAACCCCAAGGCGCTGACATTCCGACTGACAATGGGCAAGCCATTGATCGGCGTGCTTAGATAAACCATGATGAATATGAATGGCCATTACGGGTACTGTTAAATTGAGAGCGACAACGGCATTCAATAGAACGCTGGAGTCTAGGCCTCCAGAGTACGCAACTATTACCCGCTTAAAATCCGCTTGTACTAACTGCTGCTGTAAAATATTCTCTAGCAATGGCGTACTCATAGGCCAGCCTAATTTAGAAACGATAGAGGGTTATTCATAATAGTATTCCACATTCTCAATGCCAAAGTGATCCTTCAATCGATACAGTAAATCATCGTTTGGCTCCACCTTGAAATCATCCCCAAGGGTTAATCGAGCGCTGGCATCTGCACTGTTGTAATCAATTAATACCTGGGTTCCATTGGCTTGATATGGCTGCAACTTATCGTTTAACTCACGAATAAAGTGTTTGCCTAATTGTGAGTGATGCATATTAATTTTAAGGCCTGACGCAAAATCGTTTCTCGCTTCGCTTACTGTCCACAAATTGCTTAAATTAGCGCTAATGGAATCATTGTAACTGTCATGGCGCACTTCAACTTCCACGATAACTAAGTGATCGTTAATCAGTTGGTGTTTAAATTTTTCATACGTTTCACTAAAGAGTCGTACATCTATACGGCCACTGCGATCATCTATGGTGAGTATGCCCATATTATCACCGCGCTTAGTACGCATTACGCGCATGGCCACGATAATACCGGCTAATTTTTGGGGCTTTTTATCCGCCTGCACACTGGATATTTTAGTACGCGCCATACGGCGCACTTCTTTTTCGTATTCATCAAACGGATGGCCTGTCACAAAAAGCCCAAGCGTGTCTTTCTCACCTTTTAGCTTTTGCTTAGGGTTCCAGTCTTTTACTTTTCCTTCGTAATCAAAATACGGATCTTTGTTCTCTTCAACTTCTACTTCACCAAACATATCCATAATGCCTGCGGCATTATTTTGTGCATTTTGCTCGGCAGCCTTTAGGGCATCTGGAATACTGGCAAATAACACAGAGCGATTTGGGCCAATAGCATCAAACGCACCGCATCGAACTAAGGCTTCCATGACGCGTTTATTAAGTTTGCCTTTTTGAATGGATTTACAGAAATGGAATATGTCGGTGAATTTTCCCGCCTCTCTACGACCCTCAACGATCGCATCAATAGGCCCCTCACCCACGCCTTTAATGGCACCTAAGCCATAAACGATTGAGCCTTCATCATTCACTGTAAAGCCAAATTCAGCTTGGTTCACATCGGGCAGAATTAAATCTAAGCCCATTTCACGGCATTCTTCGATAAAAATAACCACTTTATCGGTGTTGCCCATATCCGCTGTGAGTACTGCCGCCATAAATGGCGCGGGGTAATGGGTTTTCAACCAAAGGGTATGATAAGACACCACCGCATAAGCGGCAGAGTGAGATTTGTTAAAACCGTAGCCAGCGAATTTCTCCACCAGATCAAAAATCTTCATGGCCAGGTCTGGATCAACTCCCACTGAAATAGCCCCTAAGCGAAAGGTCTCGCGCTGCTTGGCCATTTCTTCAGGTTTTTTCTTACCCATGGCTCGACGTAACATGTCAGCCCCACCCAGGGTGTAACCGGCCAACACCTGAGCAATTTGCATAACTTGCTCTTGGTAAACAATAACCCCGAAAGTGGGCTCTAATACCTTGGTTAAGCTTTCATGCTGGAAATCAGGATGTGGATAAGCCACTTCAGCACGGCCGTGCTTACGGTTGATAAAGTCATCTACCATTCCCGACTCTAGTGGGCCCGGTCGAAACAAGGCCACCAGTGCGATCATTTCTTCAATGTTATCCGGTACCAAGCGGCGAACCAGATCCTTCATTCCACGGGATTCCAATTGGAAAACGGCGGTGGTTTTTGCTTCTTTTAATAAATCAAAAGACGCTTTGTCATCAAGAGGCACCTCTTCTATTAAAATGGGCTCTAAATCGTCTTTAGCGCGCACCTTATTAATGGTTTTTAGGGCCCAATCGATGATGGTTAAAGTCTTTAGACCCAAGAAGTCAAACTTAACTAGACCGGCTGCTTCCACATCGTTTTTATCAAACTGGGTAACTAAGCCAGTACCATCTTCATCACACAAGGTGGGTGAGAAATCGGTTAACTTGGTAGGGGCAATTACCACACCACCGGCGTGTTTACCGGTTTGGCGGGTAATCCCCTCTAGTTTCACCGCCATGTTCCAAATTTCTTGGCCGTCTTCGTCGCCGTCTAGAAACTCTTTAATGCCCGGCTCCATCTCCATGGCAGTTTTCAATTTCATGCCAGGGTCAGATGGAATTAATTTAGAAAGTTTATCGGCCAAGCCATAGCTTTTACCTTGCACACGGGCCACGTCGCGTACCACCGCTTTGGCGGCCATGGTGCCGAAAGTAACAATTTGGGATACAGCCTCACGGCCATAGGCATCGGCCACGTATTGAATAACCTCTTCACGGCGGTCCATGCAAAAATCGATATCGAAATCGGGCATGGAAACACGTTCAGGGTTTAGAAATCGCTCAAATAGCAAATCATATAAAAGTGGGTCAATGTCGGTGATTTTTTGTACATACGCCACCAACGACCCGGCGCCTGAACCACGACCTGGCCCCACCGGAATGTCGTTATCTTTAGCCCACTGAATAAAGTCCATTACGATAAGGAAGTAACCAGGGAACCCCATGTCGATGATGATTTTTAATTCAAATTCCAAACGATCAAAATATTCTTTACGGCGCTCGTCATAATCAGGCTGATTAACATCAAGAATAAATTCTAAACGCTCTTCTAGCCCTTCAATGGAAATTTTTCGGAAAAATTCATTTTCAGTCAGACCATCAGGAATAGGGAAATCAGGTAGGAATTCTTTACCCAATCGAACTTGTACACTACAGCGCTGAGCGATTTCTAAGGTGTTACTGATTGCAGAAGGAATATCGGCAAACAGCTCCATCATTTCATCAGAACTTTTTAAATACTGCTGTTCTGAATACGACTTAACTCGCCTTGGATCATCCAAGGTAACCCCATCACCAATGCATACGCGGGTTTCGTGGGCTTCAAAATCCTCTTGTTTAATAAAGCGTACATCGTTGGTGGCCACCACAGGTATATTTTTACTAACCGCCAATTCAACACTTTTTTGAACTAACTCTTCATCATTGGGGCGATCGGTTCTTTGCAGTTCAAGATAGAAACGCCCAGGAAACCATTTCATCCAGCGCGCTAGTCGTTGCTCTGCCAAAGGCAAATCATCCTTTAACAGCGCCTCACCGATATCCCCTCGCTGAAAACCAGAAATCACAATGATGCCTTGGTTTTTTTCCTCAAACCATTCAGGTTTTATCTGTGCTTTTTCGTGATGTTGGTTCTGGGTAAAACCTGAACTGACTAATTCAGTGAGATTTCGGTAACCGTCTGAGTCTTGGGCAAATAAGGTAACGGTATAAGGGTTTTCAGGATCTTCTTCATTCTCGACATACACATCAGCCGCCAGAATAGGTTTTACCCCAGCGCCTAAGCAAGCATTGTAAAATTTCACCAAAGCAAACATATTACTTTGATCGGTCAGTGCACAGGCTGGTTGATTGTCTGCCGTGATGGTTTTAACCAGGTCTTTCACCCGAACAATGCCATCAATCAAAGAAAATTCGGTATGAATTCGAAGGTGTACAAATGGTGCGGCCATGCCTTTCCTCTTGAAACAACACACAGGTAGTATTGGTTTGAGTTACTGCTACCTGCATTTAGGCAATAATAACATTACCTTAGTGCGACACAGCTTATCTGTTATTCACAGGTTAAACATCTGTGAATTGGGTATTCCCCTAAAAGGAAGTTTTCCCAGTTAAGTTGCTATTAAGCATACGCCCCTCCATTAACCACTCGTTTAATGGAAAGGGCCACGTAAACTCTATTGCAAACGCCCTTGCAGAGCACTTAAAAATTCTTGAATACGCTTAGCGTTCATGCCTAAGTCACTTTTACCCTGTCGGCTCATGCTGCGCATGTCTACTTGCACCATTTGATCATGGGCTTGTATACGAATCACCATATCATCCTTAAAGCCAAATAAAGCACTACTGGTAACCGCTTCCAACACATAAGGCATTTTTTCAGTTTGGCTATTTAATAACAGCCAGCCATTTTGTGCCACCTGAGCCTGCACTGCGTTCAGGACACGACTTATATCTGCATTCGTAATAAGGGGTTTTATGCTGGGGTAAGCCTTATGCTGAATATCGGCTAAGGCAGCGCCTTCATAGGCCACAGCATGATCAGTCTCAAGCCTGTCGGTGATGGCAGCCTCAAATTGAGGGGGGGTTACAGTATCGGTAGTGATGTCATGAATAAAAGGATACTGCTGAGCCTTATAAATATTGCTACCCAGCACCATAAGTGGAATGAGTGTCGAGGCTGCTGCAATTAACAGGTATCGAGCAGGTTCTGCTTCAGAGTTGGCTGAACCTAATTTAGACATTTTAAATATGGCCATCACCAGCACCACAAAACCCAATAATGCAGAGACGATAAATAATAAAAAGCTGGTGCGAAAATGCCAAATATCCAATCGTGCAGCGCCAATGGCTACGGGATAAATCACCAGTAACAATAAAGCCACCAGCATGAGTTTTTGATTTGACACTTTATCAAGTACAGACATATCCATTCCTTGCCACTTAGTTAATTTAAGTAAATATGAACTTAGGAAGCCCAACACACTATGAGCTTTTTTTACTGCGCTCAAACGCTAAGTCTTTTTCCAGTTCATTTAATTTGTATTGCTGATCAGCCACTTGCTGCTTGAGCTGCTCTCGATCTTTTTGCACATCCTCTAACAAGGTTTTAGATAACTTTAAGTCCTCGTTTAGCACCAGCAAAGACTTTCGAGCTGGATAAGCAAAAAGGCCATAAGCCAACAGCATGCCCACTAATAACCCTAAAACAGCCAAATAAATCATCATCAATCTCCTACCTTTGTGGAAAAGACACGTTAATTGTGTCAAAAAAAATACAATTTTGCTTATCCCCAAATTCTGTGGATAACTTTGTTATTAACATTTTGAAAACATGCCCCAGAGCGCTAGTTTTAAGGGCTCCCTACAAATTGCTCACTTTTTAAACCATTACAAAAAACCCTTAAAAAACAATAACTTACATTATTTTACAAGGTATTTTAAAACCCTTACTGATAAAAAGGTCAGTACTCATGGGGGTTTAACAGAATTTGTGCATAAAGCAATTGTTGGGATACCTGTGTCAATAGATTTCAGGGGTTTATTTTGGTCACAGGAATTTTTTATTCACTTTTAGACATCATGTGTCAATTTATTGTCCTGTTTCTCGGGGTTATTGTTAATTAATTTGTCTATGGCGCTTATTAGCACTATTACCCTAGATAATGACCGCCCTTTAAACGCCTCTTCAGCCATGGAGGTAATATCACATTGCTTTGGAAGAGGAAGAGTATGACTAACTATCTCTTTGAATCTGGCCATCATGACAAATTGCAGCCACTGCTCAAAACTCAGGGTATCCACGCAAAAAGGCTGTGTACTGCTCAATGCCTCCAAACTGGGCACTTCAGCTGACCAAATACCACAACTCTTCATGGCGGTCTGCAAATCACCCAGAAGTAAGGCTAGGGAATGATGAGAGCGAGATAATGGCAAAATATTTTGGGTCTCTTTAAAAATTGCTGGCCATTCTAGCGCTAGTGCCCCAGTTCTCCAATGGGCTTTTACTAAGTCGTCCATAATGGCTTCACATCCATTAAATTGGCATGTGCCATGGGTTCGCTATATTATTTGTGGCCGTTGATTTTGATATGCCCGAAATGATCAAGCACCCACTGCACATTTTTTTTAATGCTCTGACCTTTTACACCCGCTTACCTGCGCCTAAATGGGTAATTTACTCTGAAAACAATTTAAATCGTGCCAGCGCTTATTTTCCGTTAATGGGAATATTAGTGGCCTGTTTAAGCTACGGAGTATTTCAGCTGGCTCATATGGCCCTCCCTTTCGATTTGAGTTTATTAATTTCTATGGCGGCTAGCTTATTAATTACAGGAGCCTTCCATGAAGATGGCTTTGCCGATTTGTGTGATGGTTTTGGTGGTGGCTGGCAGCAGGCTGATATTTTACGCATCATGAAAGATAGTCGATTAGGCACCTACGGTGTTTGCGGATTATTCTTTATATTGGCCCTTAAATGGGTCAGTTTGTCATCTATCGCTTTAGAATCCCTTTTTATCAGCTTGATTCTAGCCCACGCCCTCAGCAGAGCTTGGTCTATTAGTCTTATTGCTTTTCTGCCTTATGTACAAGCCGACAGCCAAAGCAAAGCCAAGCCCATCGCTCTTCAATGGCATGGTAAGGATTTAGCCTTAGCTTGGAGCTGGGCCATTATTCCACTGTTTTTTATCCCCATGTATACGGTTTGCTCACTCATGCTTGTGGGCTTACTGGCCACGATAATGATTCGCCAATGGTTTCAACACAGGCTACAGGGCTATACCGGGGACGCGCTTGGTGCCAGCCAACAGATTCAAGAAGTACTGGTTTACTGGGTATTGATTGCCACCTTAACGTAAATCCCTCCTAATTCAATTAGGGCTAATATAAATGCATTCGCCCTTTGCTGTGGGTATAATGGCACTTTTTCCCTAAGTGCATTTACCCATGGATTTAACACGTTATTTATCTGAGCTCGATGGGCAGTATCGAATTTTTGATGTGGGCCGTCGCATTCGTAAACTGGATAAAAATCAATTCCAGCACTTTGAAGCTCAGGAAATTCCTTACCCATTCCCGTATTTGCAGCATGCTTGGCTGGCTTTATTTATCACTCAAAAAGGCCAGCTTGGCAATGAAACCCTATGGTTTTTAAAGTGGCCTTTAGATGAGCAAGGGAAAATCATTCCCTATGTGCGCGATGATTTAATTGGACGTTTATTGGCATTAGATAAGCAACCTGAAACAACCGATTCTTCTATGGAAGACCCCTTAAAAGACAACCCGTTTTCTTTTAATCCAGATGATATCCGCCGCGCCAATTTACACAGCTTGATTCAAGCGCAGATGCACCGAAAACCTTCTGAGCATTATGATACGGTGGTTAATTTTTTACAGGCAAGTGCGCTTAATCCACAGCATTTAAATACATGGCAGCATTTAGGCATGCAAGGCATCAGTGACGTGGCTGCACGTTTAGATAATCACAAAAGCAGTCTTGTGCATTGTTTGCCTAAAATGCCCAGTGAAGTGTATTTGGCTTTTGCGCAATGTCTAGAGCATCAAGTTATTCCTCATGACATCGCCCAAGCGGTGAGTACTCGTTTAGAAAAAGACCTGCAACAAGCCGGGCTTGTATCCGCTGTTGAAGCAGGCATGCGCATTATTGGCTCTTGTCACAGCGATGCCTTACGCATTCAAACCTGGAAACTCTGGCTGGCAAGCGTGTATAAAGAGGAGGTAGCTGTCATGCTTACCTTTGCCACCCGAAACTATGATGACCTTGCATTTATCCCAGAGCACATAGAAGAATTTCTAGTGAGTCTTGCCAACCTAAATGGCAATTTTAATTCTTTTATTAAAATTGTGGGTGACCTTTTGTATTTACCTGGTACCCGTAATTTATTACTCAATGTTTTGCGTAATCAACACCGTCCAGAAATTTTAGCGCAAGCTTTGCAAGCCCTTCTTGAGTCTAAAAAGTAATGCAAAAGCCTATGGAAAAGTCCAATTGATTTGCCCCTGTCAGCAGCAGCAAAGTAACCCTAACGCTTATCAGCATTGCTGTGAGCCTTATCATCAAGGCCGGGTGGCTGAATCACCTGAAAAACTTATGCGCTCTCGATTCAGTGCCTATGTAATGGGCTTGAGTAACTACGTTAAGCAATCTTGGCATGTTAGTACTTGTCCTGATGATTTAAATCTTGAGAGTGATGATCAATGGGTAAAACTGGATATTGTCTCAAGCAATCAAAAACAGGTACATTTTAAAGCCTATTTTAAAAACGAGCACCATAGCGCTGAATCAATGGATCATTACAGTTTATTAGAGGAAGTAAGTCATTTCGTGTTAGAAAAAGGGAAATGGTTTTATGTTTCTGGTGATACCCAGATTACTGAATACAAACAACAACGCAATGAGCCATGTCTTTGCGGCAGTGGTAAAAAATATAAGAAATGTTGTGCCCTCAGCAGCTAACCACTAAACACACTCAGCTCTCGATGTTAAATTTAAAGACTGAGTGTTATTTAAAATCCGCTCAAAGCAATTATGATTGACTGGTTTTGCGGGACCCCTTTATTGAATGAATCCAATCACTTACCGCTTCACCGGTGGCTCCCGGCCAGCCTTTTAATTTCTCTACTGGCACTACTTTGTATTCATCCAATTCATGGTTTAGTTCAATTTTGCCCTGTGCCTTCACACTGTAGGCAATGATTAATTGATTCTTAGCTTTAAACATATACTGGCCCACGTATTTAATATCGTAAGCCTTTAAGCCAAGCTCCTCTTGGGTTTCCCGAATGGCTGTATCCATGGGTAATTCTAACGGATCCACAAAACCTGTGATAATGCTAAACATGCCTTGGGGCCAGGCAACATTATGAGCTAACACCACACCTTGTGGTATTTCAACAATCACAGCTGCCACCGGTGTTGGGTTATTAAAATGCGCAAAACCACATTGTGCAGCACAGGTTTTTACCTGCTGCTCTTCTATAGATTTTAGCTGTGTCTTGGCGCCACAATTGGGGCAATATTCAAAACTGGGGGTAATGTAATGGGACATACGGCCTCTATCGAAACTAATTCGCTGGATAAGTTGTCCCTTTTTCACTAATTAATCAAGTCATTGAGCGCCCTCAACCACCTATTATTTTTTCTTGCTCATTGTGAATTTATGCTTAGTTACAGTGTCTTATAAAAGCCCTACACTCCATTAACCTGAACTGCTCTGATCAATTTTATGTACTCAATAATGAAATAATACGTTTAAGCCCAGATGAATCGCACCATAAAATTTACCATTGCATTCAGTCTTGTCATTCACTTGGCCTTTTTATGGCCTTGGCCTTCGCACGCTCCTCAACAACCCGTTTCGATTAGCCCAGCTAAAGATCAAACCGTAGAAATTACCCTTACCCAGGCGAAGCCTAAAGTCATCATGCCTCCTATTGCTGAACCCGAACCTGAAGACAAACCTCCACCACCCAGACATACAGAAGATGATATTGAAAAAGCAAACAGCAGCGATGGGGTGGCTGAAAAAGCGGGTGGAAAGCCTTCTCAAAAAAAACAAAAGGGAGAGTTTGAACCTAAACCTGAAGTAACCGTCAACAAACAGCTCATTGCCAACCAATCAATATCAAACAAAGCCAGCTATGGGGCCAGTGACGATATAGAAGTTCTATCTAAGCGCAATAATAAGTCAGATGGCAATGGTGCAAATGAAGAAATTAACGACGAGCAAGAGGAAAAACCTCGCTGGTACAATGAAACACTTAAAAGGTTAACGGAACAAATAAGTTATATATACGTAAAACCTGAAGGCGTATCTAAATATGCAAAAGGTACGATTAAATTCAAGATAGACCAGCAAGGATATCTACTCACTTCCTGGATAGACACCCCCAGTGGAAACTGGGCCCTTGATGAAGCGGTTTTACGCGCCATAAAAGGAGTCATCCGTTATCAAATACCCAATTCTCCTCGCCAATATAAGTTCTACAAAGAAATAACAATTAACTATAGTGGTAGCTAGTCCTCATCTTTAGGAGTAGACATGCCTTTGGTAATCATGCCCCACGTTCCCATTACCAAACCCACCATGGAAACCAACATACCTAAATTCACCCAAATACCATGGCGTGTCATGTAGGTACTAAACTCGTGGGTATTATTCATGTCACAAACGGCCAGAGCAAAGTCCCAGCTGCCACCCCCTTGAACACAACGCGCTACATTTTGCGCTTCAATCATGTAAAGTGTCACTAGAACGACACTGGGCATAAATAATAAAATCATCCCCCATCTCAACATTTGGGTCACCTTTTAATCGTTTTTTAACAATATTGGCTAAAATTAGCGCTTTTTTGATCAATGCAAGCATTGCATTATCCCATAGCTCTAGGCAATATGAGCCATATAAAATACACCAATAAAAAGAAAAATATGAGTATTGCTTATGAAAGTCTTTTTTAAATCAGCACTGATCACCTGTTTTCTGGGTCTGTTTTCGTCCGCCATTATGGCCGATGCGAAGCTCGATGAGATGCTTGCCGCCATAGACGCTGACATCAGTGCCAAACGCCTCAGTAACCCTGCTGGCAACAATGCCATTGAAAAAATTTGGCAATTTAAAGCCATTGCCCCTTACGATCAACGTATTAATAGCCGCGCCTATGACGTAGGTGTCTCTTATGTGGCCCTTGCTACAAAAAGTACCTCTGCCAAAAAGTACAGTCAGGCCCAGTTATACCTTGATAAAGCTTGGATGTTGGCCTATTTAACACCTGGCCTTGAAGCCGCTCAAGACTCTTTAGACAAGGTCTACAAAGGTGGTCGCTCAGTAATCGCTAAGAGTTCTAAAAAGCCTAAGGCCACTAAAAAAGCAGCACCTAAGAAAGTCGCGAAGAAACCAGCCCCTAAGAAAGTCGCTAAAATAGATAAAAAGAAAGCGGCGGCGGCTGCAAAAGCCAAACGTAAAAAAGAATTAGCAGCGGCTAAAAAAGCCAAACAACAAGCGGCTAAAGTGGCCAAAGCTGAATTACAAGCCAAAGAAGAAAAGGAGCGGGCACTAGCGCTTCAGCGTAAAGAAATGGAAGCCAAGCGCCAAGCTGCTGATAAGCTAGCCACCTTAAACGCACAGCGAGCTCTTGCACAAGCTGCCTTAGCCAAAGAGCAGGAAACCCGCTCTATTGCCGACTTTGACTTAAACCAAGATTTAATTGATAACCGTGAAACCCGTGAAATTCGTAACGCATTGATGCCGATTTGCCAAGAAATCTTGGATAACGAAGCATCTGTCGTGTTACACACCCGTAATACACGAGATTATCGCTGGTTAACTGTGCGCCTAACGCTTTGTGTTCGCCGTATTGATAAAAGCTTCCGCCTACGTCATAGCTACAAGCAAGTAGCCGATGGAGAGCCTAGCATTAGCCTACACCCCGGACGCAGTGTTTCTTTGTTAAATAGAAACTAAGAATAAGCCCAAACATAAAAAAACCGAGCTAAGCTCGGTTTTTTTATGTCTTTCATTTACTTACTTTAAACTAGCTAGCGATTAAAACACGATGGTTTTATTGCCGTGGCGCAACACTCTATCTTCCAGATGCAGCCGAACTCCACGGCTCAACACCATTTTCTCAACGTCTTTACCCAAACGCACCATATCTTCAACGCTGTCTTTATGGCTTATACGCATGACGTCTTGATCTATAATGGGGCCAGCATCTAGTTCTTGAGTAACATAATGACAGGTGGCACCGATTAATTTCACACCACGCTGGGCAGCCTGATGGTAAGGCTTAGCCCCTGCAAATGAGGGCAAGAAACTATGGTGTATATTAATAATACGCCCTTCATATTCCTCACACACGTCTCCGGGTAATATTTGCATATAACGAGCTAACACAATGGTATCGGCTCGGTGTTCAGCAATCAGCTGACTAACACGATGAAAATGCTCTGCCTTATTGTTTTTATCCACCGGCACATGGAAAAATGGAATCCCATGCCACTCCACTAAACTGCGCAAATCATCATGATTTGAAATAACACAGGGAATATCGTATTTCATTTCTCCACTGTGCCAGCGATATAACAAATCAACCAAACAATGACTTTCTTTACTGGCCAGTAACACCACCTGTTTTGGCGCATCGCTATCTGTGATGGCCCAATCCATTTGAAATTCTTCCGCAATGCTCTCAAACTCTTTTTTAAACTGCTCAAGGCTTAGCGGCAACGAATTGGCTTTGATGCAGTGACGCATGAAGAACCAGCCACTCTCAGAATCAGCATAGTGATTAGCCTCAACAATCCAGCCACCGTGACTTGATACAAATTGCCCCACCGACGCCACAATGCCCACACGATCTGGGCAAGAAATAATCAATCTATAAGTTTGTTCCATTTATATCACCCGCTAAAACACAGCTTGTATCTACCATTATTGCGCGCCACAATAACACAGCCCAATTAAAACTTAGAAGTCTATGTCTTATAAAAACCTACTTGTCACTTTAATTCTTAGCCTATTAATAGGCTGTAGTACTCAACAAAATGTACGCCTATATGAAGGTCCATCATTAGGTGAGAACTTAGAATCCAAGCTAGTTTTACCCATTGAATTTAATTTACTTAGCCTTGATGGCCGCGAAGTCTCTTCATTCACACAAGGATTTAGAAACAATGACCTTAATATTCAACTGCCAGCTGGCCCCCACACCTTAGTGATTCAATACCAAGACGTATGGGAAGTGGATGATGAAAATCATGAAAAAATAACCAGTGGCAAGCTCATTATTGAGGCAGAAATGAAGCCTAGGGAAGTTTACACATTAAGTTATCCCCCTCTCACCACCTTAGAAAAAGCTCAAGCGTTTTCTAAAAAGCCTAATGTTTCTTTAAAAGGTAGCCAGCATTCTTTTAAGGCCAGTCATATTAAAAAAGACAACCCCCTTGAATTTAACTCACAAAGCGCTCAAAGTGAGGTTGAGCTACCGCGCTTAGCGCAACTTAAGTACTGGTGGCAACAAGCCAGTCAGCATGAAAGAAAACAATTTATAAAGTGGAAGAATGCGATTAATCAACCAAGTCACTCATTACAATAATGAGTTAAATTGGTGTTTGTTAAGATGGAGTCACTTTGCCTTTTATCATTATTGACCATGGCCACCCAGCCATTGCCAATTACCAGCACAATATTCCAAAAGGCACAGTAAGCGTCACTAAAAGTGCGGCAGCAAAAAACGTATCCAAACATACATTAAGTAATAAAAACCAAGCTGCCGCCCCCTTCGAAAACCCTTACATCAATAAATCTTTTAGCCCACACAGAATTTATCTTGCTAAAGAGCTCATGAGTAAACCAGTTATCTTTTTAGATAGCCAAAATGCAACGCCAGAACAGGCATGGGAATTAATGCAACGACATCATATTAAGCATTTACCCGTAACTCAAAACAAAAAGTTATTTGGCATAATTAGTGTTGGCGACGTATTACACTCCCTTGCATTTAAAGTAGCACCAAAAGAAAACTGGTTTGTGAAAAAGGTTTATGCCGCTACCGAAGACACTGACATTCATCAACTTACTCATACTATGTTTGATCAACACATCGGCAGCATGCCCATTATAAATGACAAACAAGCATTAATTGGACTCGTTACCCGCAGCGATATTCTCAAACTCATTAGTCGTTATGGGCCTATGGAATTTTGGGCCTAACCACACTTAACATATGGCTTTGATTAATTAATTTTTTAGGGGGGGAAATAAAAGACACTAAGCGCCACAATTCTAGTTTTGGCATAAAACATGGTTAATTTAATTAAGCAGACTTATAACTTTTCTAAAGTTAAACCTGCAAAGTGCTAAACTAATTACGTTAAATAAGAATAAGGATAAGTTCTGTATGACAGTCGGTCTTGCCCGTATTACACCACGTAAAGCTTTACGTGTTTTATCTCGCCATGAAGTTAACCGCTTAAAAGATGCCAGCAGTGGCGGCCTACACGAAATATTTAAACGCTGTGCGTACGCTGTATTAAATTGTGGAAATGAAGGGGATGATTGCCTAGCCGAACAGGAAGGCTACATGGAGTTTGATATACAAGTTGTACAGCTCGATAGAGGCATAGTGTTAGATCTTTTTAATTCACCTGACGATGCCTTTGTCGATGGCGAAGTTATTTTTGGTATTCGTGAGCATTTATTTGCAGTCTTAAGAGACATTATTTATACCCACGATGAGATTCTAAACAACCCAAGATTCGAGCCTCTTCAAGGGGAACAAATCACTAATATGGTTTTTCATATTTTACGAAATGCCAACATGCTTAAATATGGATTACCCACAGGCTTAGTGGTGTGTTGGGGCGGTCACAGCATTGGCCATGATGAGTATAGCTACAGTAAAAAAGTCGGTTACCAGTTAGGATTAAGAGGTTTAGACGTGGGAACCGGTTGTGGGCCTGGTGCCATGAAGGGCCCCATGAAAGGGGCCACCATTGGCCATGCCAAGCAACACAACAGAAGTGGCCGCTATGTGGGCATCACTGAACCGGGCATCATTGCTGCTGAAGCGCCCAATCCTATTGTTAATGAGCTGGTTATTCTGCCTGACATAGAAAAGCGTCTGGAAGCTTTTGTCAGAAGCACCCACGGTATTATTGTGTTTCCAGGTGGCGCAGGCACCGCCGAAGAAATTTTATACATGCTAGGAATATTACTGCACCCCAGTAACCAAAAAATTCCTTTTCCGCTTATTTTTACCGGCCCTGCCCCAGCCAAAGAATACTTTGAACAAATTGATGCCTTTATTGGCGCTTCATTGGGTAAAGAGGCACAGAAAAAATATAAAATAATTATTGATGATCCCAGTGCCGTGGCCACTCATATGAAAAAGGGCATTGATAAAGTGACCAAGTTTCGTAAAAAAAATAATGATGCATTCTTTTTTAATTGGATGCTCACCATAGACCCCGATTTTCAAACCCCTTTCATTCCTACCCATGAAAACATGGCTAACTTAAATTTACACAAACAGCAGGATTCTCATAAGTTGGCCGCCAATTTACGGCGGGCTTTTAGCGGCATAGTGGCAGGTAACGTAAAAGAAGAAGGCATATTAGAGGTAAGAAAAAATGGGCCGTTTGAATTACACGGCGATGATCACATCATTAAACCCATGGAAGTTTTATTGGCTAGCATGGTACAACAACAAAGAATGAAATTGCCTGGTAAGCAATACATCCCTTGTTACAAAATAATCAATAATTAGCAGGGAGAATTTATACGAGCATGTTTTAAAGCATGCTCGACTTGCTTAACAAGGCCTATACTTCTTTAAGTCTAAGCTCTTTAGGAAGGTGAAAAACAATATTTTCTTCGCGGCCATCAAGCTCAACAGGAATATTACCTCCTAGCTCTTGAACACGAGCCACCACCTGCTTAACCAACACTTCTGGAGCCGAAGCGCCTGCGGTAATGCCTACTTTTTTAATGCCATCAAACCAGCTGGCTTCTATTTCATCTCGGTTATCAATTAAATAAGCTTTACTGCCCATGCGCTCACCCAATTCTCGTAATCGGTTTGAGTTAGAGCTGTTAGGTGAACCCACCACCAATATTAAATCGGTGCTTTGTGCTAAATCTTTTACCGCATCTTGACGATTTTGTGTGGCGTAGCAAATATCATTGGTCTTAGGGCCGTGAATACTGGGGAATTTTTCCCTTAAGGCATTGATCACTTTAGCCGTATCATCCATGGAAAGCGTTGTTTGGCTAACATAAGAGAGTATTGCAGGATTATTAGGCGTTAATGCCTCTACATCGGCTTCATCTTCCACCAAGTAAATTTTACCACCTGCACTATCGTCGTACTGCCCCATGGTGCCCTCTACTTCAGGGTGACCCTTGTGACCAATTAAAATCACCTCATTACCTTTTGTAGAATAACGCATGACTTCCATATGCACTTTCGTCACCAACGGACAAGTGGCATCAAACACTTTCAAGCCGCGTAGCTTAGCTTCATCCTGCACAGCTTTAGAAACACCATGGGCGCTAAATATTACAATCTTGTCATCAGGCACTTCATCAAGTTCATCAACAAAAATAGCGCCACGATCACGTAAATTATCCACAACAAATTTGTTATGCACCACTTCATGACGCACATAAATTGGCGCTTCGAATAAATCCAAAGCCCGATTTACAATATCAATTGCACGATCAACCCCGGCACAAAAACCCCGTGGGTTTGCTAGCGTGATATCCATTAATAACCTGCGTCTGTCTGTACTATATGGTTCATCAAGTGAAGCTGTATAAATGAAAGCGCCTTAAGGGGCTTCATTTACTTCCAGTATTTCCACCTGAAATTTAAGTTCTTTTCCTGCTAGCGGATGATTAAAGTCCACCTGCACAAGGTTATCTTCTAGGGTTTTAATCACACCAGGCAGCTCAGCTTGATTCGCATCGGCAAATGACACCACCATGCCCACTTCAAGCTCCATGTCCGCTGCAAATTCGCTGCGCTTCATGGTTTGAATATTATTAGGGTTGGGCTGTGCAAAAGCATTTTCAGGGGGAATTAAGAACGTATCCTTAGCACCTGCTTCAAGACCCATTAAAAGACCCTCAAAACCTTCTGGTAAGTTACCATCACCCACAATTAACGTGGCTGGTTTTTTATCAAAAGTGCTGTCAATTACCTGATCATCCATAAGAGACAAGGCAAAATTCAATACTACTTGCGAGCCTTTTTGAATTTGCATCAATTTCATTCCGCTTCTGTTTTTTTACGAGAAAAAATTAAACTATCAATAATTAGCATGCCAGCCCCAAGCGTAATGGCGCTGTCGGCAATATTAAACGCAGGGAAATAATGCTCTCCCCAGTGAACATGAATAAAGTCCACCACATGCCCATAAGCGATACGATCATAAAGATTACCAATGGCACCGCCGATCACCAAAGCAATAGCCGCTGCCAGCCATTTTTCATCAGGTTTTAATTTCATTAACCAAACCGTCATCACGCCGCTAACCGATATAGCAATCGCCGTAAAAAACCAACGTTGCCACCCTGATTCACTGGCAAGAAAGCTAAAAGCAGCGCCCTTGTTATAAAGCAAGGTTAAATCAAATACCGGCAACACATAAACCGGCTGAGCGAACTGTAAAAAGTGCTGAGCCATTTGTTTGGTGGCAAAATCTAGCGCAATGGCCAATGCACTTAACCACAGCCATTTAAGGCGTGTGGTTTGAGTGCCTTCAAAGGCTTGCTGCCATAGGTTTTTAAACATTAGGCAAACGCCCTTTTTTCGCCAGCACCGTCTACGTTTTCAACACAACGGCCACACAAACTCTCATGATCCTTATGCTTGCCAACGTCTTCACTGTGATGCCAACAGCGATCACACTTCTCTTCTTCGCTTGCGGTAATAGAAACACGCAAACCTTCTAAATCAGTTTGCTCACCCAGTGATTCATCAAATGCCACCACTTTGGCAGAGGAGGTAATGGTCACAAAACGCAATTCATCCCCTAAGCTTGCTAAGTCATTTGCTAACTTGCCATCCACCGACAAGATAACGTCTGCGCTTAAACTAGCACCCACTGTTTTTTCATTACGGGCTTTTTCAAGTAATTTGTTCACTTCGGTTTTCACCGTCATGATGCGACGCCAAAAGGCATCATCAAATTCTTGATTGTTTGACGCAAATAAACCTTCATACCAAAGAGACAGCAATACCGACTCTTCACGCTCACCATTAACAGGCGCTGGCATTTGATCCCAAGCTTCTTCAGCGGTAAAGCTAAGAATAGGCGCAATCCAGCGCAGCATGGCTTCTGCCACATGGTAAAGGGCGGTTTGCGCACTGCGTCGTGCAGCACTGTTTTCTTGGGTGGTGTATTGACGATCTTTAATGACATCTAAGTAAAAGCCACCCAATTCATTCACGCAGAAGTGATGCAGTTTTTGATAAATATTCATGGTTTGATATTCATCATAATTATGACGAATTTCTTCTTGCAGCTTATGAGCCTGATCCACCATCCACGAGTCTAGCGGCAATAACTCTTCAGGCTTTAACATATCTGTTTTTGGATCAAAGCCATTAATGTTCGCCAGTAAGAAACGTAAAGTATTACGAATACGACGATACGAATCAGCGGTACGATTTAAAATTACATCACTTACCGTCATTTCAGATGTGTAATCGGTAGACGCTACATACAAACGCAAAATATCCGCACCCAATTTATTCACCACAGATTGCGGTGACATAACATTACCTAATGACTTAGACATTTTTTTACCGTCGCCATCTACTGTAAAGCCATGTGTTAATACTGTTTTATAAGGGGCTTTACCACGAGCTGCTACACTGGTTAACAATGAAGACTGGAACCAGCCACGATGCTGGTCACTGCCTTCTAAATATAAATCAGCAGGTACATGCAGTTCAGGGTGCTCTTCTAACACGGCCGCATGGGTTACACCAGAATCAAACCAAACATCTAGCGTGTCGGTAATTTTTTGGTATTGATCGCTTTCATCCCCTAACAATTCTTTAGGGTCTAAATCAAACCAAGCATCGATGCCTTCTAGCTCAACTTTTTTGGCAACCGATTCAATTAGGCTTTGCGTATCAGGATGCAAATCACCTGTTACTTTATGAACAAACAATGCAATGGGCACACCCCATGTACGCTGGCGAGAAATACACCAATCAGGGCGCGTACCCATCATGGCTTCAATACGTGCCTTACCCCAACTTGGACGCCAATCAACGGTATTTTCTACTTCGTGCATGGCTTGCTCTAACAACCCGCCTTGCTGCATAGAAATAAACCACTGCGGCGTAGCTCGGAAAATAATGGGGCTCTTATGGCGCCAGCAATGTGGGTAGCTGTGCTTGATATTTAACTTTTTAAGTAACGCGCCTTTTTCGTTCAAAATGCCCAGTACTTTAAAGTTGCCTTTATCAGCAACACTTAAACCGCTTAGCTCTAGTGCTTGCATGGCTTCGCTTTCGATGAAGAATCCTTCATCGCTCACCAGCATTAATTTAGAAGCGATGCCGTACTTGTTAGAAACCGTGTAATCGTCTGCACCATGCATAGGTGCAGTATGAACAGAACCCGTACCAGAGTCGGCGGTTACGTGCAGACCAGTGATCACAAATACTTCTTTTAAGTTTTGATCATTGCTGACACTTGACTCAGAAGGCATAAAGGGGTGAATAACTTTCGTTGGCTCGGTGACTTTCTCGCCATCTAAAACCCAACCAAAATCGGCACCTTTAGCAAATGCAATACTATCAAAGCCATCGGAATCAATGCCGTAACGGCCCATGGCATCGTTTACTAATTCAGCGGCCAATACCAAAAGCTCATCACTTTCTTTTAAATGTACCAGCGCGTATTCAATACCAGGGTGAACGGATACTGCTTCATTAGCAGGCAAGGTCCACGGAGTGGTAGTCCAAATTACTATGCTTGTTTTACGACCCAAATAATCATTCTGATTAAAATCAGTAAATGTAAACCGATTTAAAATTTCATGCTCATTCACAAATTCAAACTTAACATCAATGGCCACTGATTTTTTATCTTGGTATTCCACTTCCGCTTCAGCCAATGCAGAGCCACAGTCCATACACCAGTTAACCGGCTTAGCGCCTTTATGCATATGGCCATTGCCAGCAATACGACCTAATGTGCGAATAATATTGGCTTCAAATTTGAAATCCATGGTCAGATAAGGTTTATCCCAGTCACCCAAAACCATTAAACGTTTAAAGTCGTTACGTTGACCGTCTACTTGGCTTTGCGCGTATTCACGGCATTTCTGACGAAACTCTTTGGCATTCACTTTATCGCCCGCTTTGCCCACTTGTTTTTCAACATTCAGCTCAATGGGCAAACCATGACAATCCCAGCCCGGTACGTAGGGGGCATCCATGTTGGATAGCGTACGAGACTTAATAATGATGTCTTTTAATATTTTATTCACACTGTGACCAATGTGAATGTCGCCATTGGCGTATGGAGGGCCATCGTGCAAAATAAATTTTTCACAACCAGCACGAGCCGTTCGAATTGCTTTGTATAAGTCCATTTCAGCCCAACGGGCTAGGGTTTCTGGCTCACGCTTGGCCAGGTTACCGCGCATTGGGAAATCGGTTTCAGGTAAATTAAGAGTGTGCTTATAGTCGGTCATTTCGCTTCTTTATCTGTTTGTTCAAAATAGGCCTTGGCCAATTGAATATCTTGGTGAATCGCCGCTTTAAGCGCATCTAAGCCGTTAAAGCGTTTTTCATCACGGATTTTTTTGTTAAAGGTCACACATATGCGCTGGCCATATAAGTCACCAGCAAAATCAAACAAGTGAGGCTCAAGTATAGGCAATACTCCCCCCACCGTTGGACGCATGCCTATATTGGCAACGCCGTTATACTCCCCTAGAGAAGTGGAAACCGTCACAGCAAACACCCCCACTAAAGGAGTCTTGTCACGCTTCAATAAGACATTGGCAGTCGGTACACCCAGTGTGCGCCCTAACTTTTGGCCATGAGCCACCCGCCCAGAAATACTGTATGGGCGCCCTAATAACCGTTGCGCTTCTAGCAAATTCGCACTCAAAAGCTGTTCACGAATTAGTGTACTGCTAATACGCTGGCCACTGTCTTGAACGGTTTGAGTATCTTCAACCACAAACCCAAATTTTTTACCCTGCTCTTTTAAGAAAGCAAAGTCACCGCTTCGGTCACAACCAAAACGAAAATCGTCACCCACAATTAAGGCCTTAATGTTCAGGCCATTTACCAATACTTGCTCTACAAATTGCAAGGCACTTAATTTGCGAAACCGAGCGTTAAACGCCATACAGGCCAAGCCATCAAGATTCTCTTTTGCAAACAATTGAACCTTTTCACCCAAATTACAAAGCCGTGCTGGCGCTTGGGCTGCATCAAATAATTCTCTGGGCTGTGGCTCAAATACCATGGCCACACAAGGTAAACCAAGGGTTTCTCCACGCAGCTTGAGCTTATGCAGTATTTGCTTATGACCCAAGTGCACACCATCAAAGTTGCCTATGGTAAGCACACAGCCTTGCTCAAAAGGTCGAGTATTGTGAAGTCCGCGAAAAAATTGCATACATCAATATTAAAAATAAAAGCACGCATTATAGAGGAGCAAAGGGCCACTGGATAGCCAAGCAAGCGACTATTTAAGGCAAGCTGACACAAACCAAAATGTCATATCAGCTTAAAAAAAGCCCATTAAGATTTAGCTACCACAAGATGTGAAGGGCGAACCCCTAAAACCACAAGACTTAACCCATAGCAAGCCACCCCAGCAGCCACCAGCAATCCGGTCCACCCCATGCGCTGCCATTCACTAAAGACAAACCAAGCCTCTTCATTAGGGTTTAGGGCCCAAATCACCATTACCATGAGCAAGCTTGAGAAGATTATCCGCAATATCCAAGCCCACCAGCCTGCTTGCACCACGTAAACACCCAGTTTACGAAGCCCCAAGAACAACAACACTGCATTCAAATACGCTGATATGGTCGTGGCCAAAGCCAAGCCCACATGGGCTAATGTCAGCACTAACGGAATGTTTAACGCCATATTCGCCACCATGGCTTTAATGCCAATTTTAACCGGCGTTTTGGTATCTTGGCGGGCAAAGTACCCAGGGGCCAGCACCTTAATAAGCATGAAAGCCAACAAACCAGCACTGTAGGCTTGCAGGCTCATGGACATTTTTTCAATATCGTAAGGGGTAATTTCTCCCCGATAAAAAATGGTCATCATCAGCGGCTGCGCCAACACAATAAGCGCCAATGCCGACGGCAAGCCGATCAACAATACCATGCGCACCCCCCAATCTAGGGTAATTGCAAATTGGCTTTGATCTTGTTCGGCGTGTTTTTTCGAAAGGCTCGGCAATATCACCACCGCTAAGGCAATGGCAAATATACCAAGGGGCAACTGAGTAAGACGGTCAGAATAATACAGCCAACTCACGCTGCCGCTTTCTAAAAATGAGGCCAATAAAATATCCAGTAACAGGTTAATTTGACTCACCGATACCCCAAATAAAGCGGGCACCATTAACTTAAGAATACGACGCACCCCCACGTCTGCAAAGGCAGGCTTTGGCAGGGCCAACAAACCAAGCTTCATTACAAACGGCAACTGAAAAGCCAGCTGAGTCACACCTGCCAGCAACACTCCCCATGCAAGGGCCATAAGTGGCTCATCAAACCACGGGGTGAAGTATAGGGTTGCCACTATCAAACACACGTTAAGCAATACCGGTGTCACGGCGGGAATTGCAAATTGGCCGTAGGTATTAAGCACACTGCCGTAAAATGCGGTAAGGCTAATAAGCAGTAAATAAGGGAAGGTGATGCGTAAAAGATCACTGGTTAAGGCGAATTTATTGGCATCGCTGGCAAAGCCTGGGGCAAAGATCCAAGTTAAAATTGGCGCCGCTGCCACTGCCAATATGGTAAAGGGCCCAAGAATGGCCAACAAGGTACCGGAAACCGATTTTACCAAAGAACGAATGTCTTTTTCTTGTACCTTGTATTCACTCAGCACCGGCACAAAGGCTACGCTAAAGGCCCCTTCAGCAAACAAGCGGCGAAAGAAATTGGGGATTTTAAAGGCCACAAAAAAGGCATCAGCACGGGCGCCAAAATAGGAAGCCACAAACACATCACGCGCCAAGCCAAGCACCCGAGATAACAAGGTCATGGCGCTCACTATGGACGACGATCTTAACAACCCTGAAGATTTAGGGGTTTGAGGAACGTTTTGAGTAGTTTTTTGCTTAGATTCAGCCATAAATAAATGACTCAAGCCTTAGATTTTATTAATTAAAGTGGCGCGCATTGTAATCAAGCCAACCAGTATAAACGAGTAAAACCTAAGGCTTGAGCGCCTTTGAGCACACATCCCCAAGTTTAAATGCCAAGAAGGGGCTTATACACGTAAAAGCGATTGACAAAAAGAGTGTGGCTCAGGATAATCACGCGCCTCAATTTCATGTTAATCAAATTTTTGAAGGAGCCTGATAGTGGCAAATTCCGCTGGATCTCGTAAACGCGCTCGTCAGGCAATTGGCCGTCGTACTCACAATGCAAGCCTACGTTCAATGGTTCGTACTTATATCAAAAAAGTACGTGCAGCCATCGACGCCAAAAGCTATGACGATGCTCAAGCCGCTCTTGTAGTAGCCGCTCCTTACGTTGACAAGATGGTATCTAAAGGCATCATCAACAAGAACAAAGCAGCTCGTATCAAGAGCCGTCTAAACGCTTCTGTTAAAGCCCTTAAAGGCTAATTCAGACGTTTAAAAGTGAGCAATCACTATGAAAAAAAGGCCAGCTTGCTGGCCTTTTTTGTGCCTATAGGAAATAGGTACTGAGCTTGCGTCGGGAACATGCAAGCGGTGCCTACAGGAAGTAGGTACTGAACCTGCGTCGGGAACATGCAAGCGTTGCCTACAGGAAGTAGCTTATCTAAAAGACAGGGAGCTTGCGTCGGGAACATGCAAGCGGTGCCTATAGGAAATAGGTACTAAGCTTGCGTCGGGAACATGCAAGCGGTGCCTAAAGGAGGCAGCCATTCTAAAACAACAGGGAGCATGCAAGCGATTCATGTAGGATGTAACACCCTCAATTCAGACAAGCACAACCACCGCCCTCTCATAAGCAGCCCCACTAAACACACCGGCCCAGTCAGCCCAACACCTCACCAAGCTTACACATACCCCCAAACAACAAAGTAAATACCCACCAACCAGCAAACACCTAACGCACCATTAAAAAAACCCATTCACACACTTCAAGCATAACCCAACGGAATTTAACCGCCCGTTATTAGCCTTATTTTCCACATACCCTCAAATCTCCCAACAAAGCCCTCGCCTTAAGCTAATGTTAAATGTGAAGCCAATTTAATAGCAAAGGATCCTCCTATGAAGAGCCTGATTAGCGGCACGCTCATTCTACTAGCCCTATATGCCCAAGCCTGCTGTGCTCAAGATACTTCTACCCGATTAATTATGCTTAATAGCCAGCAGCAATATCTTACCGAGCAGGTTACTACTATACAGCCAACCCTACTCATAGCCCTGCAGCAGCCCAATTACAGCCTAATGCTTTATTCACAAACCAATCACCATCAAAGCCAGAGCCTTAAAGGCCTGCAACACAGCTATGTAAATGAAAGCACTGGGCTAGGCATACACCACCAAGTAAACAACTGGATGCATACTCAGGTGGTAATAAAGACACAACAATACCAGCACAGAAGCAGCCAGCTTGAATCTATGCTAAGTGTCGCGGTTCAGTTTTAGGCTTATATCTTTAAAATTATTGCGCAAAAAAAAGCCCCCTTTAGCAAAAACTAAAGGGGGCTTTTTATATACAAATGCAATTAAGACTTACTGATCAAACTTTTTAATCATCTCAAGCAGCTCTTGGGTTTTTTCTTTCATTAAAGCAATGTCGGCTTTTGATTCAACGTTTAAACGCACCACAGGCTCAGTGTTAGAGGAGCGCAAGTTAAAGCGCCATTTATCATAACAAATGCTAATGCCATCAGTATGATCCACGCTTATTGCGGCAGCGCTATAATGTTTTTCAATGTTTTCCAGCACAGCCTTAGGGTTTGTAAGGCGCTTATTAATTTCACCACTGCATGGAAACGCTTTTACGCGCTCAGCCACTAGTTGCGACATGCTTTTACCAGACTTACAAATAAGCTCGGCCACTAGCAACCACGGGATCATACCGCTATCGCAATAGGCAAAATCACGAAAGTAATGATGGGCGCTCATTTCACCGCCGTATACTGCATCTTCTTTGCGCATACGCTCTTTAATAAACGCGTGCCCCGTTTTACTTTGCACCGCTTGACCACCTAAGGTTTCAGCAATATCAATGGTATTCCAAATTAAGCGCGGATCATGAACCACTTTATTATTAGGGTCTTTTTGTAAAAAAGCATCGGCCAATAAGCCTACAATGTAATACCCTTCAATGAATTCACCGCTTTCATCAAAGAAAAAACAGCGATCAAAATCACCGTCCCAAGCAATACCTAAATCGGCACCACTATCTTTAATAGCTTTTATAGTAGGTGCACGATTTTCTTCCAGCAATGGATTTGGCACACCATTAGGAAAGTTACCATCTGCATCGTGATGCACTTTCACCCACTCAAAAGGAAGCTCCCCTTCAATGGCATCAATAACAGCACCAGCGCCGCCGTTACCTGCGGTACAAACAATTTTTAACGGCTTTAGGTTTTCTTTTTTAACATAGGTTAAAAGGTGCTCAATATAGTCTGGGCCGATATTTTGCTCAGTTAACACACCCTTACTAATCACATCGGAGAAATTATTTTCTTCAGCCAATCGCTGAATATCTTTCAAACCTGTATCACCACTAATAGGCTTTGAACCCTCGCGCACAAACTTCATGCCGTTATAATCTTTTGGGTTATGACTGGCGGTCACACAAATACCACCATCAACCCCCAAGTGGGCCGTGGCAAAATAAATTTCTTCGGTACCCGATTGGCCAATGTCAATCACGTCGCTACCCGCGTCAGTAAGACCTTGAATCACACTGCGGCTCATTTCATAACTGGTTAAACGAATGTCATAACCCACCACCACTGACTTTGGCTTTAAAAATTCGGCATAAGCACGACCAATGCGATAAGCAATATCAACATTTAATTCATCTGGAATACGACCACGTACGTCGTAGGCTTTAAAACAAGTAAGTGTGCTCATTTTTATTTTCCTTAGCCTATCTTTATTTCATTTAGGCTATTGATCATAACCACACTGTAAAGTGTGGTTTAAATTATGAATAATTGGTTAATTTTTTATTCGTCTAACTAAGGCTACAACAACAAGATTACAGTTTATCCTGCATAGATCGGAATGCTTTAATTAAGCCACTGGTGGACACATCAAAACCCATATCCTCCCCTATGCACTCTTCTGCCAACAAGCACTCATGGACCTTATCGCCTAACTGCTTACCCAATTCAACTCCCCACTGATCAAAGCTGTTTACCCCCCATATTTGGCCTTGCACAAACACCTTATGCTCATACAAAGCAATTAAGGCACCTACCGCCTTAGGGGTGGATTTATCAAAATACAGGGTATTACTGGGGCGGTTTCCAGGGATAACTTTTTGAGGGGCAATGACTTTTATTTCGTCATCACTTTTACCCACAGCCTTTAACTCTGCCTGGGCTTGCTGCAAGTTTTTACCCTGCATCAATGCTTGGCTTTGACTAAAACAATTAGAAGCCAGCAAAGCATGAAAGTTATCCACCGGATTGTGAGTGGTTAAAGGTAATATGAAATCACATGGGGCAAACTGAGTACCTTGATGCAGTAACTGGTGATAAGCATGCTGACCATTACTGCCCACTCCACCCCAAATAATGGGGCCAGCCTGATAGTTTAGTGCTCGCCCATAGGTGTCTACCGATTTACCATTACTTTCCATATCTAACTGCTGAATATGAGAGGGTAAGTTTCGTAAATAATGATCATAAGGTAAAACAGCGTGGGACTGAGCATCAAAAAAGTTAACGTACCAAACCCCTAACAGCCCCATAATAACCGGCATATTTTGCTCTAAAGGAGCCTCTTTAAAATGGCAATCCATTTCATAAGCGCCTAGTAGCATTTCACGAAAATGCTCATAACCAATGGCCAGCATTAAAGGCAAGCCAATGGCCGACCACAGTGAGTAGCGCCCTCCAACCCAGTCCCACATGGGGAATATATTTTGTGGAGCAATACCAAATTCAATGGCTGTAGGCACATTGGCGGTAACCGCACTAAAGTGACGCGCCAAATACTCTTTAGTGCCGCCGTTATTTAAAAACCACTCACGACACGCCAAAGCATTTTTTAAGGTTTCTTGAGTATTAAAAGATTTAGACTGCACAATAAAAAGCGTAGTTTCAGGGTTTAATCCTTGTAGAACCTCGGTTAAATCAGAGCCATCAATATTGGCCAAATAATGACAATTTATTTGTTTACTCCAATAGGGCTTTAACGCTTCTGACGCCAATTTAGGCCCTAAAAACGAGCCACCTATTCCAATACTCACCACATCGGTAAAGGGTTTATTGCTAAAACCGCGCCATTGATGGCTACGAATAGACCAGCAAAACTCTTTCATTCTAGTGAGGGTTTTTTGTACTTCTGGCATGACATTTTTGCCATCAACTAATACAGGTTCAGCAGAAAAATTTCGCAGGGCAGTATGAAGAGCCGGACGCCCTTCACTTTGATTAATTAGCTCGCCATTAAACATCCCCTTAATAGATTGGGGTAAATCACAAGCCCTGGCTAATTGTGTTAATAATTGAATGCTTTCAGAGGTAATACGGTTTTTAGAAAAATCAAGATTCAAGCCCGCCGCATGCAAGCCAAATTGATCAAAGCGCCCAGCATCATCCTTAAATTGATCACACATTTTAAGGGGCTGAATATCATTAAAATGTTCAGTTAAAGCTTTAAATTCAGCTGTTTGATTAAACTGAAGCGGGAGAGACGCTGACTTATCCATTAGTCTTTTTACCGTTGTCTTAATCTATTTTAAACGGCAGTACTTTAACATTTAAGAAGAGAAATAGCAGTAACTGTTAGCTAGGGCTATCAGATCAAAATCCTAATAACCCCAACACCCATCACAAAATGAATAATAAATTATTCAATAATGACTTTTTCAAAAGACTTCACTAAATCATCTACCGCCTTCATTTGTGCAAGATAGGGTTCTAATTTATCCAGTGGCAAGGCACATGGGCCATCACACTTAGCTTCGCTAGGATTTGGGTGTGCCTCAATAAATAAGCCTGCTATGCCCAAGGCCATACCTGAACGCGCTAATTCAAATGCCTGGGCACGACGACCACCGGCACTATCGGTACGGCCACCTGGGCGCTGTAATGCATGGGTGGCATCAAAAATCACCGGTGCCATGGGCTTCATATCATCCATGCCCAGCATATCAACCACTAAATTATTGTAGCCAAAGCTAGAACCACGCTCACACAGCATAATTTTTTCATTACCAGCCTCTTTAAACTTAGTAATGATATGGCGCATTTCATGAGGAGCTAAAAACTGTGGTTTTTTAATATTAATAACCGCATTGGTTTCAGCCATGGCTACTACTAGATCGGTTTGACGAGCCAAAAATGCTGGAAGCTGTATAACATCTACTACCTGTGCCACTGGTGCCGCCTGAAAAGGCTCGTGTACATCGGTAATAATGGGCACCCCAAAGGTGTCTTTAATTTCCTGAAAAATCTTTAGGCCTTCCTCTAGGCCTGGGCCACGATAGGAGTTCACAGATGAGCGATTGGCTTTATCAAACGACGCCTTAAACACATAAGGAATGCCCAGTTTCTGCGTCACCTCAACATAGGTTTCACAGGTTTTCATGGCCAAATCGCGGCTTTCTAAAACGTTAATACCGCCAAACAATGTGAAAGGGGCATCGTTGGCCACATTTAACTTTGCAACACTTACCTGCTTAATCATAACTTAATCCTTAAAATTTTTTCACACTATACCTGTGAATATCCGCGACAAAAAGAAAAACTCAAAAACGAATACCCTAGCGTAAAACAATATAAATATCAGACACAAAAATGTATGGTTCCCCTCATGATTGCAATCTCTATTTCCAATGATGAGGTGGTATGCGCTAATGTATTCGGAGTCTTGTTGAGAAAGTTTCCTTTCTCGCTCCACGATG
>OJDR01000104.1_pt1 | contig 33949 bp, 24 predicted proteins | sample 1593081 | NCBI WGS metagenome assembly OJDR01 (sample SAMN05416873, study PRJEB24817) | seawater metagenome | isolation source: Sea water | place: Canada:Atlantic | collected 2013-11
TAGGAGCAGTGTGAAATTAATTAAGCTATATCACAATGTTTTGTAGCCGAGCCCAATATACTCTGAATAGGCGGATTCCTCCGCCTATGAGCAGTGCCTTTTGAAATCGAATTCAGCTGATTATTCTTGCTCACCCTCCCCTTTACGCAATAACACCCGTCCCCTGGGTTCGTTGCCTTCATGCAGCACGACATCGGAATGCAAAAACTGCGCGGCCTCGGCCGAGCCTTTCACTTTTGCAGCGCTGCGTTCTAACATTTCTGCTTCAAACTCGGTTAACACACTTTCCCTAATACCTTCCTTACGCCAATCCGCTAAGGGCCGACAGCCTTTTGTAATCGTCCTGGCCAGTGATAACGCATCTAACAAAGCTTGATTGGCCCCCTGCCCTTTGAATGGGCTCATGGGGTGGGCGGCATCGCCAATTAATGTCACTTTATCCCCCATGGCGCTTTTCGATAATAGCTCGGGTTCGAGCTGTGCACGGTCATACACTGGGTAACCGGAAACCTGTTCGAACTGAGTAGCCATTAAAATTTGCGGGATAGGGTCGTGCCATTGGCAGCGGTGCATGGCTTCTTTCTTTAGGGCGTGAGGGCCTTTTTCACTTAATGCCCGAGCTTCGTTCTCTGCCATGGGAAAGCTCAATTGCCACATGACCGAATCAGCGGTAAAGGGCATCATATAAATACGATCATGGCCATTGGCGGTTTGGAATACCGTGGCCGAATCTAATAAGGGATGCAGCAAACTGTCTTGAGCATGGTTGTGCTGCTCGTCTTTAGGCACAGAATTCACCTTTAAACCTTTAATGTCTTCTAAAGGACAAATCCCCAAGATCACCATGCAATCTAGGTAACGAAGCGGACTGGCCTGTTCGCCAATTATTAAGCGCCGCACCGAACTGCGAATGCCATCGGCCCCCACCACAAGATCCGCCTTAGCGTGCTTAATGTACCCGTTAGGATTTTTGTCACTTTTCACGTGAAAGGCTAAATCAACCTCTTGCCCTTCTTTTTTAACAAGGCTCACCAATTGATGTCCCCACTGTACCTTTTGGTGGCCGCCCAATTGCTCAAGCAGCTCTTGGCGCAATGCTTGTCTAGCAATATGCACATTGGTGCGCTTAGGGCGGGATTTCAAAGCTTGTGGCTGTAAGTCTTTAATGCCCCAATCGGCAATGATCTTTCCATCTGGCGTGTGTACCACATGGCGGATGGAGGTGACCCCTTCTTTTAACGAGAAGACCCCCAACCCTTCAATGGCACGACTGGCTTGTTGCAAAGTAAGGCCATAACCTTGAGAGCGGGTACTAAAGCCAATGTCGCGTTCGTAAAGCGTGAAAGGAATGCCGCGATGCATGCAGGCCACAGCCAAGGCCACACCTCCAATGCCCGCGCCAATAATTGCAACATGGGGATACGCTTGCAGGGTCGGCTCTTTAACAGGTTCTGTACTAGATTTTTTATCCGTGTCTTGATGAGAAACAGTTTGGCTAGCCGCCACTAAGCCCGAGCCCTTGCAGTGCAAACAATTTTCTAAATGGGGTACCGGGCGCACAGGGGGCGTGCCTTGGTCATTATTCTTTTCAAATTCGGCCAGTTCCCTTTGATAGCGCAGTTTTACTTTCTTGCGCAACCGCCTACTTTTTTTACCCAAGCCTTTGCATTCAAGACAAATGGTCCAGTTATGTTTCATTGCTCACTTTTCCATCTGCCCTAGAATTACCCGCGACTCGTTTCCCTTCAATTATAAACATTATAATTGATAGCTGAATATTGAGACTGGCGTTTTGTTGGGATTATAACTTTTATTAATGGCTTGGGCGGTTAGTTTAACAAAAACAGGACATAAAAATGAAAGTTAGATTTGTACACTAGTCAGTTGAATCAATGGATGTAACCCTTAAAACACTAATTGATTAAGAGGATATTTCGCAGCCTAAAATGCAAATAGCCAAATAGAAATCCTTTTCCCTAAACCCTTTCAAAATAATATTCTCTGTGCCCTCTTAATATGGTTTCATGGTGTTTTTAATGTCATCTGTCTGCTGCATTGGTGAAGGGAAGCAAACACATTTGGTCACAAAGATCATGATGTATGGCGTGATACAACATTTTTAACTGGGGGGCTAAGTCCGAAATATAATATTCACTTTGTAAATAAAACAAAGCCCTTGTGCCATACAACTGTGTTTCATCGCCCACTTGGATAAAAGGAAAACCAAACTGTTTAAAGCGCGCCATTAGGCTTGGTTCCATCATCACCAGTACACCTGAATGATTACATATGTCGGCAAAAGCCGCGGCGGCTAAATACAAGCCCATGGCGATATTAGGGAAACTTCGTTTTTCTTGTTCGCTGTAAACGGTTTCTGGGTCTTGGTTTGAAAAAACAAACGGCACTTTATCTTCGTCTTTTCGCTGGCGAAACGATGATAAAACCGCCAAGCGGGAAACTTCGCCAAAGCTGCCCCTAGGCAATGCATCTGTATCTAAAACATCTTTACGAAGACAGTGGGCACTGTTTTTTTCAAAGGGCAGTTTGAAATTAGGGTTATCGGTGGGGGGAATAACCAAACGAATGCAACCGGCAAACACTCCACTGCGCTTGTGTTGCAGTAAACAATGGTAGGCGCAATCATCAAACTCATCGGTTTCCATCTGATGCTCGTTGGTAGGCAACCAAGCCATTTCTTCACAATAGACGCTATGGCGAATTCTAAAGGCCTCTTGCCTTAATGCCTTGGTATCGGCAAAACAGATTTTAAAGTGCTGGCTGAAATTATCGGTAATGGAATACTGGCTCATGTTTATTCCTTGATGCGGTTCACAAGAATTCGATCTTTGCTTAAAGCATAAATTAGAATTTAATTTCAGCTGCCTCTTTTTGTTAGTTTTATGTTCACTTGGTAAGCAAAAGTACAAAAATTATTACCGAGGGTAAAGATCCTGATTCAGCTGAGTCATTTGAGGTGTTTCATGAATTGAGTCGCCCTTGGTGTCGATCTAGTTCCTTCCCAATTAAACCGCCCATAACCCCTTTTTAAACTTTTTCAATGCTTTCAGGCATGGCTAACAGATGGCATATTTCAAATAGGTAAAACGCTCTCATTTATGGGGGTGGGAAGCATGGTAAACACTAGAGCCAGTGCCGCTTTCTGTAAGCTCTTAATTGCGAAAGAATAACGAATAAATAGAGTGTTAGTAAAAGACAAAAGCCTCAAGCCCGTCACACTTTCCTGACCCTAGCCCATTGACCCTGAAGCATTTACCCAGAGAAGGCGAAAAAAGACTGAATTATTGCCGCCAAAGTGGCTCTTTTTGGTTATAATTGCGCCGAAATTTAAGCGCCACCCATTTATAGTTAGTTTATACAGGTAAACGAATGGCTTTTTTTGATCTAGAAACACCCGAAAACAACGAAACAGACAAGCTAGTGTGGTTAGGCCACCTTAGCCCAGATAGCGATACCATTGGTTCTGCTATTGGCGCTGCCGAGTTATTTGGTGGTGAAGCAAGACGTGCCGGTGAATTGAACAAAGAAACTGCCTTTGTAGTAGATTACTGTGGTGTTGAAGTGCCTAAGATGATTTCTAAGGTCGAAGGCCAGAAAGTAGGCTTGGTAGATTTCAACCAGAAGACCCAGCTACACAAAGACGTCGATAACAAAGACATTGTGGCCATCATTGATCACCATGCCATTCAAGATCAGCCCATTACCTTCAATACGGCCATGTCAGTAGACATTCGCCCTTGGGGCAGTGCAGCCACTATTTTGGCAGATCGTTTTGAAAAAATGGGCAAAGACATGACCCCAACCACGGCTTGCATGTTATTGGCTGGCATTTTATCTGATACGCTAATTTTTGAATCCCCTACTACTTGCCCGTTCGACAAGCCTTTCGCTGAAAAGCTGGCTAAAATTGCAGGCATTGAAGATTTATACGATTTTGGCCAAAAAATGATGGAAGCCAAATCAGACCTTGCCGACGTTAGCACTTACGATGTGTTAAAGGGCGACTTTAAGCACTACGAAATCAACGGCAAAAAAGTGGGGTTTGGTGTGGCAGAAACTTTATTGCCAGAACAGCTACTAGACCGTAAAGCAGACTTGTTAGCGGAAATGAAAGGTGAAAAAGCCAAGCAAGGTTTAGATTTTATCTTCTTCGCCATTGTGGATACCAAGACTAAAAATTCGCACCTAGTGATTTATTCAGATGCAGAAGCCGAACTGGCCGCTAAAGCCTATGGCGAAGCCACTGCCGAGCAGTTAATGTACTTACCGGGCATGATGTCTCGTAAGAGCCAATTAATGCCAGCGGTACAAGCGACACTTTCTGCTTAATTAAGAATACTTAAAGTATTCGACTACAGAGTGTTTGTTTAAAGACTCTGCAAAAAAGGTGAAGCAATTGCTTCACCTTTTTTGTGCTTACAATTAAAAATCAACATTCCTTCCCCCTGAATTCCAAAGCTAAATCGATGAATTCTTTTGCAGTAATTCAATAAAGCCCTTCATATAACCAAGTAAAGATTATGGCAAGGTAACAACAGCTCAAGATCGCTTTGACCAAACCGCATTAATGGTTGTGTGACAGTTTCAACTTAATTCAGCCTCGGCTCAGCACCCACCTTGTTCTTAGTGAACAAAATCACTCACTGAAGGTTCCTGCGACGGAATTTATTAGAAGCCTAGTGTGTATTGCTTGCCATCGTTATTATGGGTGTCGTTAGACATAACAACGCAAAAGCCAGATTTGTACTTTAAAGTATCTGATAGGTGCCTCATGCCAACTTTTGATTCATTCTTTTTATTCATTGGCGAGGCAGGAAAAGAGAGATTGAATTTACACTCATTAAAAAGTAAGGGCCTCATTGGGCCCATGAGCACTTCGCGTTAGGCGATTATTTTCTTACGAGTAAAAATACCAAAGCCCACCAGCATTAAAATTAATAATTCAAAAAACCCCATAGCGCCAATACCGCTTGAGCCAGAAGAACCACTGCCAGAATCGGATTCAGCGGCGGCATTTTCTTCGGCGGTTAAAGCCCGTTGCTCGGCTATCGCCAAGGCATCGGTTGCGGCTTGCGCTTCTGCTTGAGCCTGAGTTAATGCAAGTGCGTCTGCCACAGCTTGTGCTTGCGCCAGCGTCAAGGCATCTTGCGTAGCGGTAACATTGGCCTGAGCTGCTGCCAGTTCTTCTGCGCTTAGCGTCGCTTCGGATTGAGCCAGCGCTAACGCAGTGGTCGCTGCCTGTACGTCGGCCTCGCTCTGAGTGACGGCATCATTAGCCGTTTGTAATTCAGCTTGCGCCAGTGCCAGTGCTTGTGCGCTGCTTAATGCTTCAGCTTGTGCGGTGGCCAGCGCTTCGTTGGCGGCCAATAGTTCAGCCTGCACTTCTGTCAATTCATCGGCTAGGTTTTCAGCCTCCACTAGCGCATCGGCTAAGGCTGGGCTCACATATTGATAAAAATTCCAGCTATCGATGTTGTTGGAATCTTGCAGGTATAGAGAATCGTTTACGCTAAATAACTTGGCGCCGTTTGAGGCAAGTGCCAGTTCAAAATTAATAAAGTCTGTGGTGACAAAGGTAAAATTGGCCGAAAAATTATTACTGGCACTCACCTTCGCTGATCCATATGTTTTACCGTTATGGTTTATAAGCGAACTCACGGTGTAGCTGTGGCCATCGGTATCAACTGCGTCGGCTAGATTAAGTGCCGAGGAAACAAGAGCACCATTATTCCAAGTGATGCCATTGTCACTACTAAAATAAACGCGCTCGCCACCGGTAACCGTAATTTGATTCATGGCCAGCGAGGTTAAATCAATCAGGCTCATTAAATCATCTTCTAGGGTGCTGATGGTGCTCCAGTTCCAAGTAGTCAGATCGTCAGAATAGCCCACCTGCATTTTTATGTAGGTGCTGGTATCCACATCGTACTCTTTTAATAAAACATAGAAGCGATCGTTAGCCAAAATTATATCTTTTACAAAATAGCGGTTATCAGCACTTGGGTATTGCGTGAAATCAGCCCAATCACCTTCTGCGGTTCTAAACATGAGTGAAGCCACAGTGGAAGAGTTGCTCATTACCGCACGGCCATCACGACTAAATACCACACGATTATTTTGATAACTGCCCACTGTGTTGTGGGTCCAGTTTTCTAAATCTGGGCTCGTGTAATAGCCTTTTGTTTCACCGCCAATACTGCCTGAGTTAAGTGCCACATAAAGACTGTTTTTCTCATCGTAAGCCAAAGTCGAAGCATAGTAACCAATAATAGCGGCGCTTTTAGCATCAGACCAGGTGATCATGTCGGCAGAGTAACGAATTTCTGATATGCCTGTATCGCTATCAGAAATGTAGGCCACAAAAAGATCATTTAACAAATAAATTTGGCTATTTTCAGGTACCTCTCGCACGTCAAAATTGCCATTAAGATCACTCGAAAAGGCTTTACGAGATCCTATAAAGTAGCTTAAGCCGTTGTGCTGGATTACAGTGTAATGGTCATTAGCGGGATCGAAATCGGCTTGGGAGAAAGTCGGGGTTAATTTTCTAAAATGAGAATCTACGCGATGGTTTTTAATCACATAATGAGAAGCCATTTGGTTGTAATAATAATTAATTGTGCGAGACCCAGTACCGCCCTCTTCAAAACCCAATGTGGTGAATACCCTGCCTGAATCTGAACTAGGGTTAAGTGTATATTTGATCTTGCCACGGTCGGCATAAATCACTTCATAGGTGTCTTCATCTTCAAGGTAGGCATAGTCGCGTGCGGTATCGATATAACAATACCAGGCATAACCCTCCATTTCGTGTAAGGCATTAATGGCCGTTTCGCCCGCTGTGAAGCGGCTAGGATTAACGTTGAAATCTTGGGTGGCACCCTCTACCTGCGCAGTACCGGTTATTTCAACCAAAGCGGGCTCTGGCCAAGCACTTGGTAAGGCAATGCAACTGGCGGCGGTATCGGTCGCGGCGTCGGTGGCACTCATGTTTCGCTCAACCACCACTGTGCTGGCGTCTTTCATGTCTAGGGTGCGCTCGCCTAAGTCATATTGACAGGCCACGACGGCGGTGAGTGACAACACAAGCAAGGCTCTTTTTAAAAACATGCTGGTTAATGAATCGCGCATATTGGCTTTATCTCTACTGACAACTAAGACTATGAAATGACTTAGGATTAAAAATCAGCCAATTATACATAGTTATATATATGAAAAACCTACTTTTTAAGAGCCTTTTGCTATAAGCCAGAAAGAGCCACCCACTGACAAGGTGCGTATAAAGGGTACTTAAAGAGGCTTCTAGTTAAAGTAATTTAAGAGGTGCTTGAAAAAGTGCTAGACCAATACAACCCTAACACGTTAGCAAAGAGGCTCTGATCAAAAAAACATCGTGCTAATTTGGCCATGCTTTGCGTTACACATGCACACCAAAGGCTGAACTTTAGATAGCAGCTGTGTCCGATGGGCGTATAAAATTACCAGAGGGAAAATAAGTGTTTACTTTTTAATCTCCCAACCGTATTATCAGGCCGTTAATTATTCCCATCTAGTTTATTTAACTTATTATCAAGTGGTGTTACCCACGTGATAATCAGTGCCTTGCCTTTCCCCATTACAGTTAGACAGCACATCAGAATCAGAGCTAATTTATTGCCCCCATTTTCGAAAGTTTCGAAAATTGCTGTTGTTGTTATTTTTAAAAAATTAAGCAAACAATCAATAATCCAGCTCTTACTTAAGTTTGCGCATTAGCGCACATTAAATAAAAGAGTTTATTATGCCTTATACATATAAAGGTCAACATTATTCCGTAGATTCAATCGTATCGCCGATTATCTCTATTGCCATCAACAAATTAAACATTGTTGTGACAGATCAATCCGGCCCGCAGTTATTTGAATTTACCAAACGAAGCGATTCTAAAGAATTTTTAAACTTGTTGTATCAAGCTTAATTTTTAGATTATCGCAGTAAAAAACCACCCTTGCCTTCACAGGCTTGGGTGGTTTTTTTATGGGTGCCATAACTGAGCTGACACGTTTGGCTGTATTTTAAAGGCGCCTAAAAAGCCTATAAAAGTAGGCTTAAGCTTCCAGCGCCATGGCCGCCATTTTCATGGTGCTTTCAAAAGAGTTGGCACCTGCGATAAATAAACCGTTGTGGCAGAACATAGCATCGTTAATGCCGGTGGCATCTTGAAGCTCTTTATCGGATAAGCCGGCCCATGGTTTAGGTAGAGACTTTCTGTCTTCGAACGAACCCAGTTCCACCGGTACGGTTTGAATGCGCCATTGGCCAGTTTCTGATGGGTACACCACATACAAGGCCTCTTGAGATAGGGTATGCACCGTTCGTTTCCAAGGTGTGTATTGCTCTAATACTATCACTCTTGGGTCCTGTGCGTTTTCAATAGCTTTGGCTACTATGTCTTTGGCATTGATGCCGCCACTGGCGGTGGCTATGTACCGGGCCAGTATACGAGCGGCAAAAGTAACCGCTTCGTCAAAGCAGGCATCAAAGCGGTTGTCTTCCTGCCAAGTGGGGTTAAACATGGAAATGGTGTGGCTGAGGCTAATGCCTTCAGAGACCCCTTTAACATAACCGCAGTCGATGGCATCAATCACCGATACCAAGCCAGTATCAACCGACTTAGCCACGTCTGGGTGACCATCACAGATCTGTAAGCCGTATTTTTTCCAAATTAAACCAAATGAAGAATAAGGAATGCCATTTTCACGCTCCCCTGCTCCGCCACGCTGGTGATGGTCAAAACGGCCAGCGTCGGCATCGTAAATGCCGCCCACATCCAACACAATATCGGCCTTCTCGATAAGCCCTAAATCACGGGTGCGTATTAAATTAAACGTTGGAAAAATACACTTAAGTGCTGCGACACTGAAAACATCATCTGCGTGAAAATTACCATTGTGTGTTGCGATTGTTATATCAGTCATTTAACTCGTGTCGTATTAGAAAAGGCTAGGAAGCTAACGCTACAAGACGTCAGCATTTTGAAGGGGTTGATCATTCAATTTATTGGGGGATTCTATACGATGGGGACTAACAAAAATAGCCAATTGAAAATACCCAAATGAATATGGGCTTTGTAATTTAAACGAAAAACTCGCTTAAATCCCGACCTCCAGAAACAATGACAAATAACCGCTATCAAAAAGCAGTAACTGTGTGAAATATCAATAATATCAGCAGGATTAAGAAAGCCTTTAGCCCACTAGCCTCAACGCTAATCATACAGGATTCCCTTAAAAGACACGTTGTCGGGTTTCTAATGGTAAAACCCAATGCCAGTCACTCATTCTCATTCCCTTAAATAGACCAAAACAAACAGCATAGTCTACGCTTAATAGGTATTTTACTTGTAAAAATACAGCTAATCAGGACAAGACACAGGTATCTAGGCCATGTGAATTTTCCACGGATAGGAAGAGTATTATGAATCGTCTTATTTTTACGTTTAGTTTATGGCTGCTTGCCTATGGGGCCTGTGCTGCCCCTTGGGTAATTGGGTTAGATGCCGACCTATCCAGTGTTTCAAAGGCTGGGGGCATTGCCATATCCCAAGGGGCAGAGCTGGCCATCACTGAGATAAATGCCAAGGGTGGGATTTTAGGACAGCAGGTGGCTCTAGTGACGAAAGATCACCGTGGAAACCCTGCCAGGGGCATTGCTAACATAAAGTCACTTTCAAAGAACCCAAAACTGCTAGGCGTCATGGGTGGCGTGCATACCCCGGTGGCTTTGGCAGAACTTGCGCTCATTCATGAAAAATCCATTATTTACTTAGACCCATGGGCGGCCGGTACCCCGGTTATCCGTAATGGTTACCAACCCAATTTTGCTTTTCGTCTATCGGTTAGGGATGAATGGGCAGCGGGTACTATCTTAAGCAAAGCCAAAAATGAAGGATGCCCAAGTGTTACCTTATTTTTAGAGCAAACCGGCTGGGGGCGTTCTAATGAAAAATCCATGACCAAGGCCAGCATTGCGCTAGATTTGCCCATCAAGGGCATTGAATGGTTTCACTGGAACTCAAAAATACTCCACAAACTGATCACCAAAACAGTTAATGATGGCACGCAATGCATTGCATTGGTTGCCAATACCCCAGAAGGCGCACAAATAATCAATGCCGTTGCTAATGTGGACAAAAGCAAACGCCCAAAGGTGTTTTCTCACTGGGGCATTGTGGGGGGGGATTTCACCCAGAAAGTTAAACTGGCGCAATTAGTAAAAGTTGATTTATATTTTTTAAATACCCTTACCTTTCATACCCCCAAAACCACCATGGGCACATTGTTAAAAAAATCATTTGAGAAAAAATTTGGCACACAGCCAGCCCACGAAGCTTTCAATGGGGTCGCCCATGCATATGATTTAGTGCATTTACTGGCGTTAGCCATTGAACAAGCTGGCAGTGCTGATTCAGCTAAGGTGCGTAGCGCGTTGGAAACACTTGGGACATATAAGGGGGCCATGAAAACTTACAAGAAGCCTTTTACAGCTGACCAGCATGAAGCACTCGATGCATCCGATTACATTATGCTGAAATTTAATAAACAAGGTTTTAGTGAAATTTCAAAATGACGTTTAGGCCACTTTGGCTATACCTAACACTTAAGGTCATTCCCTTAGCCTTAGTGATCTTCGTTATAAGTTCGCTGGCCCAGTTTTTTATGGCTAGCCAACTTGAAAGCACCATTGCGGTTTCACGTTTGCAGCAAGATGGCAAGGTTTACGCCCAAAGTGTGGAGCATCATTTTGACGCACTGGTAAGACAAGTTGAATCCATCGGTAAAAATTCAATTATCACTAACGCCCTCATTGACTTTCAGGGCCGACAAAACTACTTACCACTCTATCTTGAATCAGTAGGCATCTTTGACCGAACTGATATTGCTATACAACTGGTTGATTTTTCAGGTGAGGTTATTGATGGTAATTATTATGCAAAAACCAGCACCTTACCAGCGTCTGAGCTATGGGCTTCCCAAGTACTCGAAGAAGGCTTGCAATGGGTCAAGCTCGATCAAAATGGACTTTTCATAGCACAACCCATTTTAAACCAAGGATTACCCGAAGGTGCAATATTAGTTAATATTGATTTAAACATTTTAAAACTAGGACTTGATAGCATTCATTCAGGCTTTAACCGTTTATTAGTATCCGACAATGAAGAGGTTATATTTGCATCTTCTGCACTGAACTATAAAGGGGACACTGCCGCTTTAGAAGGTACCGACCTATGGATTAAAAGTAATGTAGAAACTATTGGCAGCTATAATTTAACGGCAAAAATTTATTTAGCCAAAGAAGACATCGCCATTTCCGGAAGTTTGTTTCTTCCCATTATCACTTTGTCACTTATTCTATTTTCTATTAGCATATCGTTAATTATTTTCTTGGGGGTTACCCAACTAAAACGAGTGGTATCCAGCTTATCTTTAGCCATTGAAAAGACCATTTTATCTAAAGACTTAACGGCCCGAGTTGAAAATGAAGGCAGCCCCAGAGAGCTTGCAAAACTAGGCTCTCAATTTAATCAAATGATGAGCCAGTTACAGAAAACCACTTCAACATTAGATGAAATTGACGCCATCCTACATTCAATGAGGGAACTGGTGGTTGTGTGTGACAGCGACCTGCAGGTTTTACTCAGCAACAAAATTGTTAATAAAAGCGAAACACAAAATACAACCTTGGCCCAAGTAGTGGACCTCCCCACTTCTCATTCATTTTGTCAAAATAATTCAGAAAATATTGAATACGAACAAAAAATAAATAATAAAATAATACTATGGCGAAAAACACAACTGATATTACAGGGTGAAGTGAGCGGCTGGGTCATTACAGGTTCAGACATCAGTGACATCAAACAAGCACAGCGCCAAGCGAATATATTAAGCATGGCAATGGACAGTGCCAGTAATGGCATCATTATCGTAGATGCATCAGAAGCATCTGAGCCCATTGTATTTGTAAATAAGAGTTTCACTGAAATCACAGGTTACACCGAAAAAGAAGTCTTGGGGTTACGATGTAATTTTTTACAAGGCCCAAAGACAAACCGTGAAACTCGCGGACGATTATCGCAAGCCATAAAGAATTGCCAACCCATTGAAGTTGAAATTGCCAATTACCGAAAAAATGGAGAAATGTTTTGGAATCATTTAGCCATTGACCCTGTGATAGATGACACCAACTCGGTAACGCATTTTTTAGGGGTTATTCGTGATATCAATTCGGTAGTGGCCGCCAGGAATGATTTAAAAATTGCAAAAGAGTCTGCTGAAGCGGCCGCGGTGGCTAAAAGTGAATTTTTAGCCACCATGAGTCATGAAATTCGAACCCCTATGAATGGCGTCATAGGCATGCTGGGCTTACTTTTAAATACAGAATTAAACCCAGAACAGACAAGCCGTGCCCGTATTGCACAAAGCAGTGCCAACTCATTACTGGTGTTAATTAATGACATTCTCGATTTCTCTAAAATTGAAGCGGGCAAGCTCGATTTAGAGTCCATTGATTTTAATCTTCGCAACATGCTGGGAGAATTTGCAGAAGGCATTGCCTATCAGGCACACGATAAGGGCTTAGAGTTAATTATGGATGTGTCGGGCATTACAGCATCAATGGTCCGCGGCGACCCTGGGCGAGTTAGGCAAATCTTAAATAATTTAGTGAGCAATGCCATTAAGTTTACAAGTCATGGTGAAGTTTTTGTTCAATTGCGTTTAATTGAAGAAGATGGGCGCTGGCGAATAAAGGGACAGGTTAAAGATTCTGGCATTGGCATACCCCAAGATAAGGTAAACCACTTGTTTGAAGCCTTTACTCAAGTAGATGCCTCCACAACGCGGCGTTACGGGGGTACCGGATTAGGATTGGTCATCGTTCGGCGACTTTGTCAGGTGATGGGGGGCGATATTCATGTGTCCAGCAAGCTTGGCAAAGGCAGTACATTTGAGTTTGACTTTTTAATAGACCATTCGAACAGTTCACAATTGGTGCGCCCAAGCATAGACATATCAAAATTGAATGTATTAATTGTGGATGACAATGAAACTAATTTATACGTATTACGCAGCCAGCTTAAAATTTGGGGGGCAAACGTCACCGAAGCCTGCGATGGCCAACAGGCACTTCTAATTTGCCAACAGCGCTTAGATTCCCCTGACACACCTTTATTCGACATTGCTATCTTAGACATGCAAATGCCCAATATGGATGGTATTGAACTTGGCAGGCTCATCAAAAATAATGAAAAGTTAGCCAGTATAAAATTAGTCATGATGACCTCCATGACGTATCAAGGAGACATAGAACAATTGGCAAAGATAGGCTTTAGCGCCTACTTTCCCAAGCCGGCAACCACCTCTGATTTGTACGATGCACTTAATGTGGTGGCTGAGGATGGCATTGCGTTAGCTTCAGCCAAGACTCTAGTAACAGGTGAATACCTAGATTCCCTTCAACAGCCCACACATTCTGAGCAAGAAATTAGCATTCCAAGTAACACTCGAATTCTTTTAGTGGATGATAACCCCATCAATTTATTGGTGGCTGAAGGCATATTGGAAGACTTCGACATTAACGTTACCTGTGCCTGTAATGGTAAAGAAGCACTGGCTTGTTTAGCAGGCAATGATCAAGACGAAGCATTTTCATTGGTGGTGATGGATTGTCAAATGCCCGAAATGGATGGTTTTGAAGCGACCCGCCAAATCAGAGCAGGCAAAGCTGGTATCCAAAACACAGAGATTCCAATTATTGCCATGACCGCTAATGCCATGCAGGGAGACCGTGACAAATGCATAGCCGCGGGAATGACCGATTATCTAGCAAAACCCATTGTAGCCCAGCAATTTATAGAAAAATTAGCCAGCTGGTTAAGTTTTAGGCTTAACGCCGGTAAATAAATAATACCGCCCCCCTACAATACTATAACTCGCAATATTCTCTGATTTAATTAAAGTGAGCTTCAAGTGAATTTTTACAGGTTACTGGCCACTACGTGCTGGTAAGTTTCATACCTTTGCTTAATGGCTCGCACATAATTAACCGGCTCTTTACCGCGTACATATCCGTAGCGGGCTTTGGCGGCATATTTTCGCTGCGACAGTAACAACATGGCTTTTTCAACATTGTCGAACCAAATATCGTCACGCCAGCCTTTTTGCTTGGCTAAGCGCATGGCATCACGCACGTGTCCCGTGCCCGCGTTATAACAGGCCAATGTAAACCAAAGCAGTTGATCTGCTTGAATGGTGTGTTTTTGCATGCGCTCTCGCACCCAATCCATATAACGAATGCCAGCCTGAATGCCTAACTTGGGGTTATTTAAATCTTCAATGCCTAACTCTTTGGCTGTTCTGGGCATCACTTGAAACAACCCTTTGGCACCGGCCATGGATTTTGCTTTAGGGTTAAAACGGCTTTCCTGATGCATTTGCGCAATCATTAAGCGCCAGTCAAAATTATATTGATTGGCGTATTTTTTTACGGTTGTGTCATAGGGCGATAACGTACCGGTACTTTTTTGGTCGCTATAATCTGTGTAGTGCTTATCTAGGCGGCGCTTATTTTTAAAGTATTTATTGTAAATAACATTATAAAATAAACCTCGATAATGCTTTTTAATAAACTTATTCGATTGTGTTAGTAATTTTTCGTGGCCTTTTTTTACAGCCCAACTCTGGGGTTTGGGCTCACCCAAGGACATTAAAGATTGAATGTCATCACGAAAGGTAAGCTCCATATCGACAATATGACTGTCGGCGATGGTAAGGTCATAAACACCCTTGGCAATGTTTTCTATGATGGTTTCGGTTTCAATGGTTTCTGCTACCGCTTTCAGTTTTAAACCGTTCACGGTTTTTTGAAGTTGTTGAGCGGTTTCCCAGTAAGAACTAGAAGGTCGTACATGAATGGTTTGGCCCGCTAAATCATTGGGGCTTTTAATATCATCAACACTTTCTTGAGCAATCACCAGTTCAGAGGCGTAATGGTAAGGGCGCGAAAAATCGATGCCTTTTTGTCGCCTTTGTTGTGTGGGGGTTAGATAACCCAAGGCAATGTCTGCTTTGTCTTCAAGCAGGTAATCAAGCATAGATACATTATCTGGCGCCACAATAATCTCGTAACGTAACTTATGCTCCTTTGCAAATTGCTTGGCTAGCTCGTAATTAAAGCCTAACAATTCACCGCGCCAAATATAATAAGATGACAAATTGTTACGTAACACAAAGCGCACAGTATTATTTTCTTTAATTTTTTGCCATTGATTCTTAGCTTGGCTTTTAGCGGCTTTTTGAGGTGCTTGTGTGATATTTTGTTGCTGTAAAAAGCTGTTAAGTGCGTTTAGTAATTTTTTATTTTTAGGCGCCACTGCCCATGCAATGTCGCGCCGACCACTGGCTTGTAAACTAATTTTAATATCGTCACGATATTCAAGCGCTGAATTAAGTAAATTTTTATCCTGTAGACTAAGGTCATACTCACCAGAAGCCAAATTATCATACAGCTGCTCCACACTGATATTGTCGCTAATATATCGAATTTTTAAGCCTGGGTAAGCCTTCTTTAACCCTAATGCGGTTTTGTGATAACTTCTGCTCTTTTGAATCACCACTTCTCGGCCATTCAAATCTTTGCCACTGGGTAAATTCTTATTGTTTTTTCCCATTAGTAAATATTCATGGGTTTTAATAAAGGGCTGAGTAAACGCCAGTTGCTTTTTACGTTGATTAGTAACGGTTAGATTGGCCGAAATCACATCGCCTTTACCAGCCAATAACATAGGAATGAGCTGATCAAAATTTTTCACCGACACTGATTTCAGTTTTAAATTATTAGCTTGGCAATATCGTTGTAAATATTGCAACTCCAAATCCAATGGATAACCTGCTCGTGGTAAATAGCTTTCACCACCACTCCAAGTTAAAACAGTCAGTGTATTTTCCACAGCCTGAGCATGGGTTTGGAGCGACACCAGCATGAAGAGGCCAGCCACAATTAAATGGCGGATAAACCTTAAAGATTGCATATATTTTCCTAAAAGCTGACCTACATGTAATGGCAGGCTATTTTTATTGGCGCCAGAGTAACATATTTCGTTTTATTTCGGTTGTGTTACTAAAGGGCCTCCTCTTATTTTGAGTGTTTTTTGAACAGGCACTTAAATAAAGCTTGTGGCCACAAGCCTTACCCTTAAAAAGACCCTTGCCTTAAAAAAGCTTATAATGACCAATTAACCATCTGAAAATACTCAATAGCCCTATGATAATTAGCACCAGCACATAAATAAGACGTGAAAATAAAACGACAGGCCTTATTACGGACATTAAATGCGTCAAAACACACAACACATTTTAAAACGCCAAAAACAGTTTGTACTTTGGTTTACCGGTTACAGTGGCGCCGGAAAATCCACCATTGCCAATGCTGCGACACAAAGGTTCAGCGAATACAGTGAGCAGGTTCAGTTATTAGATGGCGATGTGCTTAGAAGAGGCTTGTGCAGTGATTTAACCTATACCGATTCTGATCGTGATGAAAACATAAGACGCGTGGCAGAGGTGGCTAAGCTTACCCTTGATTCTGGGTCTATTGTGTTAGCGGCTTTAATTTCCCCCAAACAGGCTCAGCGACAACAGGCCAGAGAGGTATTTAACAAGGGTGAGTTTATAGAGGTGTTTATTGATACGGCTTTTGATGATTGCGAAAAAAGAGATGTGAAAGGGCTTTATAAAAAAGCACGATTAGGGGAGATTAAAAATTTCACAGGCATAGACTCAAAATACGAAGCCCCAATGCACCCGGAAATTCATATTAAAACTGCCCAGCAAACCGTTGAAGAATGCGTGAATCAGGTATTTGATTACCTGTATTCTCAGCAATACCTTACCAAGTAGTGCCATTTTTGGTCGGGCCGTACATGGCATTTTTCTACTCAAGAGCGGCTTCAATCGTTCTAGCGAGGGCCTTTACTTTACTAATTTCGTCTCTCGTAAAATCGGGGTTTTTACGCTCATACCCAGAAAAATTTAAAGTACCGATAACCCGACCATCTTTACGCAATGGCTCACCTATATAGGCCTCTAATTGCATTGCAGTATAAACAGGGTGTCGAATCATCCCTTTAATACTACTCACTTGGGCATACGTGACTGTGTTGTTTGTTTCCAAAACCTGATTGCAATAGGTGTTTTGGATTTCCAAGTGATCACCAGGGTTAATGAGGTCAAACTTCGATTCAATAGCGATTACTTCGTAATCTTGGTTAACAATATTACTGATAATGGCGTAATCGGCCTTCAGTAATCGACTTAACTCCCTCAATTGACTCGAAAAGTCCCCTGTCAATTTCATACCGTTCTCAATTCAAAATCCTGATGTATTTTTTAAGTATAGCTTAGATAAAAGCTATACTTAGCTTTTATAGAAGGCTCATGTTACAGGCATACGCAGGGCCGCCCTACCCCCACCACTCTTCTAATATGGCAATATGCAGTCAGAGTTTTATCGTTACTGGTAAAATAAAAATAACCCTGTGCGTTGTACTGTTGGCACCTTGGTGGAATCAACATCACCTAATTAGCTATTCTAGCTAGCCGTACCTCGCTTATTAGATGGTAAGGGTATCTGGCTTCTTATAATTTCAATAAATTCGCAAAGGGCCAAAAACTAAAGACTCTTTATTTAAGAAAAAAAGGCAAAAGGAAAATTCTGAGCAAGGACCTTTTTTGTCATCAAAAATTAGGCCTGCGCCTTAGAAAATCTCTATTGATAGACCAAGTTCTGCCCTACCATTAGGGTGCTTTGCATAATTGCGCTCGCCCCGGTTGGCAAACCAGTAACGTTTCAGCCTGAGGGTTAATCAAGCTTGCATGCCATTTAACTTTTTCGGTTTCCATTTCCTCAGAAACAGTGCCAGTAGATAGATCAAGTTTTAGGTAAGCGTATTGGCTTATGCCGTTCACGTAGGCGTTATTTTTTTCTACTTTTAGCTTTGCGGGTTTTGTTGGAAAGTTACCCGCTAAGGATACTCCGCTGGTGCCCACCACCAATTGATCAGGTAATATATTCTCAGCAAAGTGCGTGCTTTGAAAACGGTGCATGTGCCCTGAAATTATTAGTTTTATTTCATCGGTTAAGCCAGTTAACGCATTGGCCTGTTGCAAGGTTTGGCTCATAGAGCAATGCTCACCCTTTTGAGGATTACCACAACTCCCTACCTTGGCGAGTTTATCTATTCCAAACATGGGGCGATGGGTTTGCAGAATATTAAATCCCGCAGGTAATCTTTGTAGCATTTGTTTACCCAGCAAAAACTGGTTTTGGTATTGCTCTAAATTAAGTAAACCAGAATCACAGGCATTGGTTGAATCAAGTACCAGAATATTGGCCTTGCCAAGATTAAGCCCATAGGGCTGGCTGAATATCATGGGGCTTGAATTATTGGCAGCAGGACAGCTTAATTGTTTTTGGTACTTTCCTAACAAAGGGGAGTTACTATCCAAAAGATAAAACCAGCCGGGGCCGGCGCGACTGCACAATTCATGGTTGCCTCTGGCAAATACCCAGGGTGCGCTGCTTAATAAATTTTGTGCTGGGTTAAAGAAATCTTGCTGCCAATGTTTCCAGCTGTCTTTAAATTCACTGCCTTGACTGTTTTGACCATAATAAGGCCCCGGTATTTTACACATGCCTTGAGTGGTATTGTCCCCTGCATCATAAACTTGCACTTTATCTTTTTGGCCTAAAAGGTGAACACTACCGGGAGTACCGCTGTAGTTATAGTCGCCCATATGAAGCACCACCTCAGGACTATCTTTGGCGGCATTGTTAGCAAGGGCGTTGAAAAACCAATTATCAGAATTTAGCGTGCAAGTTTGTTTAGATGATTTACAGCCTGAGTCACCCAATACCGCAATATGCTCAGATTGGTATGAAGGCTTTATTAGTGCCTTATCATTTAAATACAGCTGCGCATCTTTAGGGTAAATGGCTTCACAAACTGTAATGGGGAAATCAGACGGCGCCGGATTTTGGCGGGCTTGCATAACCACCTTGTTAGTAGAAATATTATCAATTAAAGGAATGGGACAACTCATGTTTAAAGACGGCTGGATAGTGCGCAATAGGGCTATGGTATCCCCTTCTTGATCTTGCGCATATAACACGTAGCTGGTGATTTGGTTGTTACTGGTAGGCGGCTCATGGTCTATAAAGAACGCGACACTTAACAGTGTAATTATTAGTATTATGAGTAAAAGCAGTGCTGTTTTTTTAAATGTCATAATTCGTCCTTGATACTTTGGTTAAAGCCATCGGTATTTTTTGGTTTTCCTTTGGAATTAACCATACAACAGATGAGCTTTTGGTTCGCCCCCTAGTAAAGGACCTTACCTCTTATCACTTAAAAAGTTGTATACGACTGGAAATGAGCGTGAGCTGACGCTAATGCCCCACTGTCATTTAAATAATTGGTATTTGAAAAAAGGAAAAAGGAAAAAGGAAAAAGGAAAAATACGAATAGCACTGCGTCACCTTAGCCTTAATCAACTATTTATAGACAAACACAGTAATAGCTTTAGATGTTTATTGGCTGCCAGCGGGGACAATTTTACTGAATGTAATACTTAATTGATGAACGCCAGGCTCACCGGTGACTTTTAAGAAGTCTTTGGCGTGGGGCACCGCTATGGTTTGTGCTATCTCAATGGTATTTTCCCAGCCAATCAGCGCCATCTCATCAAACGCTACCATTCCATCACCGCTTACCGGAGGGCTGTGACGTAAAAACAGCCTCACCGCTCTGGCATCCAGCTCTGGATCACCAAATTCATCTGCCGGCATATTAAGGTCACTAACAAAGGGCTGCCAGTCGAAGCTGCCGCCTGTGTGAGTCAATGCAATCTCTTCACCAAATTGTAAATCCCCTGCGCTGGCGTAATAACGGCTAACAATATTAATGTCTCCCGCATTTTCGCCCTTATAATAACCAAATAATGAAAGGTCTTTGTTGGGGGTATTGAGCGCATCTCCCATTACCCTAATTCTGTTTCTAAAGGCCACTACAGAATCATCTGAATTATTTGCCCCCCTAACACTGCATAAACCCGCTGTGCCGCCATAAGCATGAATCATGCAAATAAAAGACGACTTACCCGAGGTATCCCAAAGGGCTGCTTCGTTATGTTCGGTGTCGGTGTCCCAATCTTCAAAATCACCATGCTGTAATAGGTCGCGGCCCATTTGCACGCCAATGACACTGACGGTTTCGAAGGATTTAAATGACTCGCCCCATTGCTGCCATTCTCGTAAATCCAATACCGCTATACCGGATTCAGGAATGGTAAAATCAACCGTGATGGTTCGATCAAGCGAGGTGTTATCAGATGCTGAAAGAGAGACCCAGCCGTGCCCGTTATAGGGGTACAGTAAGCCATTATAATCATGGGAGAATTCCCCTAGCCTGCGCAAAAAATCACTGGCCAGTCGGCCACTAATAAGTTTTGGCACAAATGCTTCCAAATAAACGGGCAGCAGGCGCGCACTGTTAATGGTTCTGCCCTCAATGTCCACTCGCCCCATCACCCCCAGCATGGTTTCTAATCTCGCTTGATCAAACGCTAAATTGCCTAAACCCAAAAATGCAAAGGTATTATTAGAAACACCCACTCCTTGGGCTACGTGTGGGTGATGCACAACCAGCAATGGCACCTCTTCATCCACCGCTAATTGAATTCGCCCTTGAACAAAACTAGAGGGCTCAAACGTATATTCTTTACCAGTATGGTATTGCACAATGGGAATAGCATTTTCGCTGTTGACGTTTTGTATGGCGGCGGTTACGTGCTGGCTAAGGGTTAAATCGGCGGCCCCTGCTTTGTTGTCTTCTGCCACATAACTGCTGGCATGTTCAGCCCCGGTTACCGACGTCATGGATAGAAAACCATAATCATGATTATTAATGGTTTGGCGTAAAGGTAAAAAAGCTTCGGCTGAGTTTAACCCAGCGCCACTGAATAAAATATTCGCGTCGTTAAGGTGGTTTATTGTGTCGGTAAGGCCTGCATCTAAATAATCAAACACGTGATTATTTCCCAGCGACACATAATCAACCCCTAGCCAATCAATGGCAGCAAGGGACTTGGGTAAGGTAAAAAATACAAAGCTTTTTGTAGGATGGGGAGTATTGGGCGCATCGGTTACCGGTGTTTCAAGGTTAAGCACGCCCCAATCAGCCTGCTGATAATAGGGGCGAAGTTGCGACAAAACGTTTCGAGTTCCGGGTTCAGGATCACTGGCTAATATCAAGGCATCTGGATTATCTGCCGGAATTTGATCGCTTGGGGTTACGTCAGTTGGATCTAAAAAGCGCCTTCCTAACGCCACGTCTCCACCAAAAAGCATCCGGCTTGAATTGGCTTTATGACTATTTAGTATTATCGCGGACAGCGCCACGCTGGGCAGGTTGGCTGGGTATTGTAAATAAATAGGAATTAATTCACTGCGAAAACCGCTTGCAGAAATTTCCAGAAAAATATTTTCTCGGGTCACTTGCTCAAAAATAAAAAAACCAGCTGCATCACTTGTGGTAATTAAGTTGCTGTCTTTAATGCTAATTTGGGCGCTGGCAATGGCGGCACCTGTTTTATCTCTCACTTGGCCAGTGACCGATATGGGCAGTTGCTGATACTCAACCAAGAAAGCCTGCTCTTGCTCAAGGACGCTTAACACTGAGTTCGTTTTCGAATCACTTTCGCTAGACGTATCAATACAACTCGCCACTGACATGAGCACAACAGAAAGTAATAGAAGCGATTTAAGCATGGTCATATTTAAAGCACCGGGTTAAACCTTGCCTATTTTTAACAAACTCACCCCAGCCTAAACACAGTTGATTGTTTAGTTCATCCATAACACAGCTTGGCTTTTTACATATTTGAACACAACGGATAAAGTCCTTAGCCAGCTTTAACAGATAGCTTTGTTTCGAGACCGTAATAAAGCGTTGGAAAAACTGCTTAAATGTCTCTAAAAACAGTGGCCCATTGGCATAAATTAAATAGCTATTATGGCGAGCATTAGCGCCACAGGTAACGTGATAGAAGGCATAGGGAAACGCTAAGCGCATGGGCCGAGACATGGCGGCAACCTATACTTAGGGGCTTAAGTATAGGTTAGTAGGCAATTTGGAAAAAACAAAAGGCAAGGCTTAACCCTTACAAATAGTTCCAATCAATAATACAAATTAGTGTCGCTGGCAAACCATGGCCAGCCAAGGCTGTAGGTGAATGGGCTGGCCCTGAGGGCGGTAGTAATGATGCAACACCTCAAAACCGGCTTGCTGCATACAGGCTTTACTTTGTTCATATTCCATATAATTTCCGTAGCGATTCCCCTGCCAACCTTCCCCAGAGCCCCTAGGGTTTGAAGTAAACAGTATTCCCCCTGGGCGCAGTGCTTGGAAGCACTTGTCTAACACACAAGCCAGCTCTTGGCTGGGCACATGAAACAAAGAGGCATTGGCAAATATGCCATCAAACATCCCCTCGCCCAGCTCTAAATCTAAAAATGACATATGTAATACCGGGCACTCACTGTTTTTTTTCGCCAAGGTGCAAAATTCACCACTGCCATCTAGGCCAACTGGCTTGTGTCCCATTTTTTTAAAAGTGGAGAGATCTCGTCCTGGGCCACAACCAAAATCAAGAATGTCCAGTGCCTTATCCTTGGGCAAAGCTTGTAAAAAAGCATTTATATTCTGGCTAACATCATGGTCTTTAGTCCCCAACCAAAATGATTCGGCATTGGCATTATAATGGCCAAGGGTGATGCTTTCTATTTCATCCAGTTGGCTTGATGATTGTATTTTGGTCATTGTGATCCATTAATTAGTTGATAGATAACTAGATAGTACTGGGTATTTATTAAGTTAACAGCCGTGCCGACTTAATGGGAGATAATGACTATTTAAATAACCTGATCCCGCGTCCCTCAGTTTCAATAACAACCTATCACCCCATCATAGCCAGACGAATAGCCTCGGCTCATTTCATTAAAAGAAATAGAACTTACAAAATCCTCATATTTTACCATCGTTTCTTGTGAGTTGTTTACAATATGCGTTTTCACAATTTTCCCGTCTTCGCCGCATGAGTACATATTCGCACCTTTAACAACCACATCTCTCACTATTCCATCATGAATATCGTAGGTATTCTCGACTGTAAAAAGCTTCAAGCACACAGATAGAACTTTACCATTCTCACAACCTATATAGGCATATTTACCGGAGACCACACAACACCTCAAGCTGCCATGGGAAAAATTCGCAGAATAAATGCATTCAAGATTTCTACTATTCCAAACTTTAAAGAATCCATCACTGCCTACACTTATTAATGTGCCACTATCTCTTGTAACACAGCGCCAACTCCAACCCGCATGTGCTTTAGCCTCATGTTTAAAATTAAGATCAAGATCCCACGCCCGAATATAGCCATCGGACCCTGTCGTAATTAAGGATTGACCGTTAACCGATATACTCAGTGGGCTAGCGTGCATGGAATTCACTTTATTAACCAATGTCAAATCTGTAGTTAATTTTGAAAAATACCCATCCCTAGAAACACTATAAATGTGATTAGCTACGCCTTCTAAGGCCAATACTGAGGATTCATGAACTTCGTTTTCAGCTAGTTTAGAAAGCTCGTAATTCCATTTCTTTATTTTTTTATCTCTGCCCGCCGAGTAAATAGCGCCTTGATAATCCAGTACATCCCAAATGTAGCCTTTGTGGCAATGATTAACCGAAGCATCATCTTCCTTGTTTTTAAAAATAAGGTCGCTTCTTAAAATGTATTTTTCACCCGACTGTACAGTACTGCCTTCATGCCAAATTTCATGATTAAAAATTAGTAAGTCGCCTTTCTTTGCATGATAAGTGTATGACGGTATTTTATCGCACTTATTTTTATAGAATTTAGTTTCGCCGCCCTCGTAATTATCATTTAAATAAAGAAGAAAGGTCATTTTAGATTTTTCATTATCACTTTTATGATAAACACCATCCCGATGAATATTAAAAACTTGGCCCGCACTATATTTACAAAAACGTAATCTTGAGTTTAAAGAGCAGAAACCCGCTAAAGACTTTGCGGTTTCATCATGGTCATCGCATAACCATGTAGTCTTTTTATATAAGACATCAGCTAATACATCATTATCTTCCCAATAACGTTCATTACTCCTGTAGCTATCTGGGTACATATCATTTGCAGAGACAAAGCGGCTAAGAATAGGAGACAAAAGCGCTTCACACTCTGAATTTTTAAACGCATTTTTAATAATGAAGCAGCTTCCACCCACTATATTGCTAATATTTTCAATTTTGGCGTTCATGCTCATAATCCCTGTAATTCCCATTTAATATTCCCTCGGGCTATGTCCTCTTTTTCCTTGCGAAATAAATCTGTATTAAAAATAAATGCTCTTTTCATTAATGAACGTAAAAATTTTTTGCGCCCACGTCGATAGATAAAATTAGGGATGGGATATTCTTTTCTACAGCCACTGGCATAAGTTTGATACTGACTTTGGCTTCCAGCCAAAATGCTAAGATCAATATCCAAAAACAGAGCCACATCACCATCACCTCTCCCAACGTGATGCTTGGTCATCAATATCAATTCAATAACCTTTGATATAAGTGTTGCAGGTACGTCAAGAGCCTCTAGTTCCTTACAAGCCAAACTTGCACTTAAGCCTTCGCTGTCTTTCCCTGCTAGCTGCACAGCATCGTGAAACCAAATGGCAAAATAGAAGGCTTGCTGGTTGCCAATTACAGTCTGCAATTCACCCGCTAATGCCAACATGTGCTGAATATGGCCAATGCCGTGATAATGTCTGTTAGCTGCCGTATATGATGCCACCAGCCTGTTAAATACCTGCAATCGGGCATCTACACTTGCCCCCCACAGCCCAGACATAGCCAACCATTGCTGCCTTAAGGCATGTAATGGCTGCGTTTCCCTGCATTTCATATTAACGACCTCTCGACCCATTATTTGGTTGGTCAACCAACTTATAATTAGAATATAGAATCCACTTCCATTCTGTCAAGTAATTTGGTCAAATGACCAAATTACTTGTTATGGTGACACCATGGGCAGACCTTCCAATAAAGAACAAAGACGTCAACAGATCACCCAAGGGTTAATGGAGACCATGGCCCACAGTGGTTACGACAAAGCGTCTATACAAGCCATTGCCAAGGCGGCAGGCCTAACACCCGGTTTAATTCACTACCATTTCAAAACCAAGCAAGAAATATTGGTAGAGTTAATCAATAACCTTAATGGCAAAGCCCAAGCACGATTTCAGGCTCGACTTGATTTGGCCTCCACCGCTACCGACAGGCTAAATGCCTACATAGATGCAGCACTGGCGCTGGGAGATGGCGCAGATGAGACCGCCGTATCGGCATGGGTAACCATTAGCTCGGAAGCAATTCGCCAGGAAGAAGTAAGAGAGGTTTATCAAGGTATTGTGGCCGCGAATCTGACCCAGCTAACCACTCTACTATCTGATTACAAAAAGGAGATGACGGGTAAGCTGGATAAGGCGGCGATTAAAGCATTGGCGAGTATGATTCTGGCGAGCATCGAAGGCTGTTATCAGTTAGCGACGACAGCAGGTGAGTTAATGCCTCGAGATTACGCCGCAAAAACATTGAAGGCATTAGTACATAGCTACACATAAGGTAAAAAGAGAGTCGGCTTTCATTGTGCGCCTAGGTAAAAGACAAGCCTGACCCCGCTGCCTTTAAATTAAAGGGGGCAAATGGAAAGACCTGTCCCCAGCCCTCGGTGCACTTTGAAGTTGAATTCGGGCATTCACGACTTACCCTAATTTAATTAGTTGTTTTTAATTTTTTGTAGTTAAAAAACCAAAGATAGAAAAATGACAAAGCCAAAATTGACTCTAATACAATAGCGCCAAAAATAGCGTTATTCACATATCCTCGTGAAAATTCGTAGCTACTGGCTAGAGCCAAGCCAAACATAGTGACGGCAACACTCATAGCAATTGCTTGCCTGGCCTGAGAATGTGGTACGTTTCGAGCGAACAACATCAAAACACTCATACCCAACATAAGCATGCCAGCACGGCGGCATACAAAGTAAGCGGCTTCATTTCCATTTACACCTAGATCAAGTAAAAATGACTGTGGAGAAAAACATAATGAGTAGAATAAATAGCCGCACAGCAAGGCCGTCAAACAGCTTAATATCTTAAATGCGTTAAGTATTTTCATAGAACTCCTGTTGTGCTTTTATTCTGTACTAAGCCTAAGGTAATCGGTGTTAATACAGGCGCCAATTTGATTTAACAAATTCATTAACCCTAAATGGGCGCGGTCAAAACAGGGTTGTTCACTGTACATACCGCTTAAATATTTAATGGCGCTGCCATTTATATTTTCAGGTTTTCCTGGGCAAGGGCGTTTATTACTAAAATCAAATATGTTTTCTACATAGGCTTCACCCAACCACTGTCCATAAAGCTGTAGGTCGGGCATTATTTCTGACTCAAATACCTCAATTGTGACATCTTGGTTAAGAAATTTTAGCTGCTGATAACTTTCAAGTAACGACGAGGTATTTTTATTGTAAAAGTAACCATCCACAATCTTTGGGATCATATCAGTAAAGTCACGGATAAAATCATCACTTAAATCACGAACACAGCCAAAGTCTAAAATGCCCAGCTGACCCTCGTTTAAGATTAAAAAATTTCCAGGGTGTGGGTCGGCGTTTATTTTTTTAAGTTGCAAAGCGCAATACCAAAAAAAATCAAACAGCTTTTGTCCAATGTCATTTCGTTGTGTTTGGCTTGGCTTTGTTTTCAGCCAATCGTCTAAATGTTGGCCCGACAGCCTATCCATGGATAAAACGCGTCTGGAAGATAGCGCATCAAATACCCTAGGAATAACAATGCCGGGTAATGTTACGGATTGGCGAAACCAGCGTAGGTGGTTAGCTTCCATTTCATAATTGGTTTCTTCTTGCAGTCTAGCCTGCATTTCTTCCATTAATAATGTGACAACCTGCTTTTTGGGAAACTGTTTCATTGTTTTTGACAGTAGCCAAAATAATTTCTCCACCATTTTTAAATCGCTTTCAATGGTGGCTCCAATACCGGGGTACTGAATTTTTACCGCCAGCAAACTATTGTCATGGGCCATGGCTTGATGAACCTGCCCTATGCTGGCTGCTGAAAAAGCCTCAGAGTTAAATTCTTTAAACAACTGCTTAGGGGTATCGCCAAGCTCTTGTACTATTTGCTTGCGCACTAAAGCCTTGTTAATGGGAGGCACTTGGTGACAAGCGGATTGCAGTTTTTCGCGTATCGTTTTGGGTAAAATATCGGCTTCCATACTGAGTAACTGGGATAATTTTATCGCGGTGCCCCTAAGTTGGCTTAATACCGTAAAAATTAACTCACCCATTTTCTCTTCGTGATCTTGTTGGGGGTCTTCATCAACGGCAGTGGCCGATAAGGCGTGCCGCGTTTTATAGCCAATATGTTTAAGGCCTATTTTTGTGGCCGCCATACCTGCAATGGCGCTGCGGGCTAGCTTTGACGTTGGCATGTTGGGGTTGCTCATCGGCTACTCCGCCACGGGGCGTTTGGGCAGTAAGGGCTTGCTTAATAGCATGCTAAATACCACAGGAAAAACCAGCCAAAAACCGGAGTCGGGCATTAATACCACGCCTATTAAAATCAGCAACAACAGGTTAATAGAAATAGATAAGGGAAATTGATTGCCTAGCGCCCGTTCATAATGGTGAACAAGCAGGCCTACAATGAAAAGTACTTGCCCGAACAAAAAAAACCAAACAGCCGCGTGTACCTGTACCGATGTAATGCTGTTAATGATGCCGTTGTCATAGAGTGACTTATAATCGTTTGCAAACATCACCAGTGCAAACACCGTGTGAATAAACGCCACTGCTATTAACCAATAACCACGCCAATGTTTCATAAATCCCTCACTTATAAACAGGTTAAATATAAATAGCTAAAGCCGTAAAAATATTAAAGACCAAACGATTTAGAGGTAATAATTTTATTTAAAAAACCGCTGCCCATAAAACGAAACAGATGGGCTTTAAGGAAAAACCCAATGAGATCGGTTGCCTTAGAAACAATGCCACTTTTTAAGACTTCAATACCCAGCCCAAGGGACATATCCACCATTTGGGTGGTATTACTAAATTCATCTGAATCATCATTCACCCAATAAAGTAAAACAGCCAGCATGTATTCGTTGGCAAGTTTTGCGGTTACACCGGTAAAAGGTGAGTGTGATATTTCACCGTTTTGTTCGGCTTCTAGAAGTAGGTCATTAATAAGGCCAATGAACTCTTCTCTTATGGGGCTAACATCTTTAAATAAGATACTAGGGGACTGCATGATCATTTTAAGGCTATCGCAGACAAACTCTCTATTGGCTAAAAAGTTGTTTAGATACAGGTCGATCAATAGCTGTAACTTTTCCTGTAATGAATAGCTATCTAGTTCGTCTTCTTGAAAAAACTGCTGCACTGTATTTTCGGCCATCAAGCCGTAATAGGCATAAATAAGCTTATCTTTATTGGCAAAATATTTGTAAATGGTGGCATCACCAATGCCAGCCTGTTTGGCTATTTGCTTCATGGTGGTATTCGCAAAGCCTTTTTCAGTAAAAAGGTCTAGGGCCGTCATGATGATTTTTTCTCGAACCTCTTGCTGTTTTTCTTTAGATAACCTAGCCATAAGAGACACCGTTTCGTATTTAAGCTATTAATTTGTATTTATAGGATAGTATGTATCGTTAATTTTTCCAAGCACCGATTTAGATATTTAACCAAGCCGTCGCATAATTCCAATAATATCAAGGGCTTAGGAGCCAACATTAATGGGCGCCAGGGGTGTTAGGGTCGCTATAGGTGTTAGAGGCAGGAAATGGGAGATAAACGCCTACTAGGTAGGCTTATTCCGTATTAGACCTTGAGCGGCGGGAACATCGTCGCGAATAGTGGAAGTGGACTGGGTTAGGTTAGCTGAATGAAATTACCCAAGGAGCCTGCTGCGCTCATCAATCCACACACCAATCACGCACATCAATCGATAGTCATATTTAAAAACCGTGAAAAGATAAATCAACGAATCGAAGACTGGCCTGCGAGGAAGAAGCTGAGTTGCCATTTGATACGGATCTTATTAGCGATTTTGGCGACCATACCACTATCGATTATTAGCCTGACACAGGGAGTGGGCCCCCTGTGTCAAGATAGGTGCCTAACGTTCTCGAGGGTTTGGTTTTTTGTGTTTAAGGCAGAAAGAAAGACCTGCCCCCGGCCTTACACGGCCAATGCTTAATCTAAACGAATTGGGAATAAAATGTAGACCAAGCCTTTTTACAGCATGCACAGCGCCCTTTTTTGAATGGTTAAGGAGCCAAATACTTCACTTGAATATTGCGAATGATCTGAGCTGATATACTGCCTCTAGCATAGGTGGGGTCAGCTCTTCCATAATGTTCATGAGACACTTCAATGTTGATAACACAACTCTGAACGTTTGAGTCTTCAAAGTTAAGTGTTGAACGTAAATTGTCACTAATAGAGGATTCATAATAGCCAGCCCCATCACGAATAGTTTCAATATCACCAAAATGATTTGATCGAGTACCATCAGCCAGCAGGCAATCTAACTCATTGACTACCGTTACTAAGAACTCGGCGCCATTGGGCGACCAACGAATTGGAATAAACTCACCATCGAAAAACTCGCTATCGGAAATGGGTTGTAATATTTCAAAATCATCAGGCAAGATCACCTTGGAGTCTGGAGCATTTGAATTAGATTTTCGTGATAGGGACAAAGTATATTCTTTGTCGGCTAGAAAAGGCAAAGTGGCAGAATAATGTGGGCCGCCAGGAAATAAAAAGCCGATATCACTCTCTCTCATTTGTTTACAACCTGAGTCAACACAGGCAACAAGCGTGTCTCCTGAAGGAAGAGAGTAATCTACACTTGAATGGTTAACATCACCAAGTGAAACAACCGCCTGAACCGTTTCGGTATTATCTGTATAGACACTGCCGTAAAAAACCACATCTTCGGTTTCTACACCATCAATACTTTCAGTGCTGCATGCCAACAGAAAAGGAACTATCGATATGGATAAATAGAACCAAGCTAGGTTTTTAAAGCGTTTACACTGCGTATTCATATTTGGTTAACCACATCCATGTTCATTACCCTCCCCTTTGAATCACCGGGGCATTCAATATATAAAAGTTAACACACCTTCATTGCCTAACCTATTGTGATATTTGTGAAAGGCAAGATCTGATCACCCATTACACCTCACTCACTTCTCATCTTCTTTCATGCCAAATTCACGATTGCGCATGGGCTCTTTTAGCAACATGACTTGCTTGAGAAGCAGGTTGTTTAACTTCTTTTGATATGATTTCTCAAACGGTTTGGCTTTTTCCAAACAGTCTTGCGTTTCAAATGCACAATTAACCAACAAACTACCGGGAAATAAATCAAATTTACCCGTATGGCTAACGAATGCTAAACCGTCCAATTATTCCTTGGCTTGTAGGGTTAATTTTTCGAGCACCAATAATAAACGATCATTGAGCTTTTTAGTGGTTTTAAACATTTTCATTGGTGCGCACTTATTCGCAGTCAAAACACAGATTATAACAAATTCTTGTGTGGGCAGGTTGAATTGTTATTGGGGGTGGGCTTTGAAGCGACTAGCCCAAAAATTCCCATGCAAAGAGGCCCCTATTAGGTTTTCTTCGTCAGGGGCTGCATAAGCAAAACAAACAACGTCAAGTCAAAGATAGCCAACTCAATGATAAGCACTTAGCAACTTTCGTTTATTGAGGTGACACGGTTAACGCATAAGCGTACCCACTCTCCTGACCGTCATTCCTGACAGCCGTCACCGCAAAGGACGCAGCTGTCGCGCTGGGTAAATCAGCAAGGGTATAGGCTCGGGTTGTGGCGGCGACTTCTGCCTTCAATATTTTTTCATCAGCCAGTAATTGATAAATTTTGTAGTGAGTAAGCGTGCTTTGCTCATTCGCAGCCGACGCCGACCACATTAACTTAACAGAATTAACACCCGGCACAGCCGACAAATTAAAGGGCGGCACAGTATTGCCCAAGTACCCCCATATATAGTTGGTGAGGGTTTGACCTTCAACGGCAAACCCTCTTTCACCAATGATGGTACCGGTACCACTAATCACACGATTATGATCGCTGCCGGTATAGGTGTTTCCTGTATAGGTATATTGGGCAAATTTCTCTTTAAATAAGGTTTGGGAAGGAAAGGGCCACATGGCGATATTGGTCTCAGTATCGAATCCTTCATCACCATAAAATGTGCCTGAATTTCCAAGAAACGTCATGACCGTCGCCCCCATGTCTTGGCCATCTGTTGCCATGCCACTGAGGCTAGAGCTTTCCTCTATACGGGTAATGTAACGCAGCGCGCCGTTAGGGTTTTCATGACTGTAAATGGGGTTAATAGACGTGATGTTTGAAACATCCGAGTCATAGGCGATTAACTCACCATCAAACCCGGTGATATTTAATGTATCTGCACCGTATTTTTCCACTAGGCGATCAATTGTAAAGTGCTCATCTGCTTTCTGAAGGCTATAAAACATATCGCCGTTAGAAAAGTTGTGAAGAATGCTATTGGTGATACCTCTTGTGTTGTTGTGATAGCCGAAAAAAAATTGATCGGCAAAATCACGGGGCTCAATCTCACCCATGGTCATATGATTTAGCCAACTGCTGCCCCATGACATAACATAATTAAAGCCGGGTTTAACATCCCACGACACCACATCGGTATGCTGCACATCGCTGTCCCCGCCAGAGCCGTTACTAATTTGCTCATCCATATTGCCAAACAAAAAAGCACTGTTTAGCTGGATGTTACGGTTGAATTTGGCTCGAGTAGGCCCACTGGTAGTCGGCGTGGTAAATTCACCCGCCACCGAACCTTGCATCACAAAGTCGGGGTTATCACCGTCCACGGCTATGTTGTTGCTTAATTGCGCATTCATAGTGGTATAAACGGAATACGTACCCTTAGGCTCATTGTGAACCGGCCCTCGATCGTAGCGGGCGACATTTCTTCGCCATAAAATATTCTCGGCCTGATAACTAGTAAACTTGTATCGGCCACCACCCATGGCACAGTTATTTTCAAACAGAATATAATCGCTTCTAAACGCGTTAAAAGGCGAAGCGCTATCATTGCCTTCTGCGCAATTACGAATAAACTTTATATGATGGTGCCGACGATCATCCTCCGCACTCCCTTCACCATACCCCACCACCGCCATGCCATTGTCCTGTACATGCAAACCCTTAAAAGTAATGTAGGATCTTGGCCAGTCACCGCGCAAATACACGTAAGCCCCATCTTTTAAGATAGCTTTACCCGGATCTTTCGCCATTATATTTGTAAAAGCCTGAACGCTACCGCTGGGAGGGTGCTGTACATTTCCACCTGGGGTTAAACCAATTAAATTGTCATCTCCTGAATAAGTACCATCCAACACCACCAGGGTTCCGCCAGACTGAAGATTTTTTAATGCGGCTTTAAAAGTAGAATAATCGCCTCCTTCACCCATGGTTATTACTTCTTCAACACCTGCATGAACAATGAAGCTAACCGGTACATGGGCATTTAAACTGCTCGCGATCAAACCAACATGGAAGCTTTCGCTGGGCATAGTGTTTTTTATGTCCCATGTCACACGACCCGTTTGGGGGTTAACAAAAATATCATCAGGGCCATAATCTTTGCTCCAAAATAGTTCGCCATCCAGCTCGGTTTCATTTTCTATGACGGGCGTTAAATCAAGATTCGCCCCCGATCTATGATCAATTAAGTCATCGGGAATATCGGCAATAATGGGTAATATGTTACTTAAACTGGAGATGGTACCCGCAGATTCCTTAGGTTCTTCATTAGATTCTTCATTAGAGAGGTCTGACGTTGAATTAGACTCGCCACTGGTGCATGCAACCAACATTGATAAGAGCATGAGAGTTAATGAGAAGATGCGAGCTGATGAGGCAAAGAGAGTGGGTAGTTTTTTCATAATAAAGCTCGTGAACTAAATTCCATTTATGTCGATCACTTAAAACACAATAGCCAAAGCGCAAGCCTAAACTGCCCTGTTAGTCATTCTTTTTAATCGACGAGCATTCTACCCGACCAGAAAAAAAGGATCAAAGGGGTCAGAGATAAAAGGGGGTCAAAGGGATTAGCATCGTTAATTTTAAAAGCAGGTTTCTCGATTATTGCCCCGATGAATGAGATGCAATGAGATGCAATGAGATGATAGGCAACGCCAAGAATATAAAGCGAGATCTACGAACCTTAGCCATGCCTTCCAAACATAATCGTTTAGGTTAGCAAGGGATGACCCTCGGCCTTTCGCCCCTGTCTTGATTATTTTACGAGTTAAAGGAGTCAACCTCATCGGGGCTTAAATAACGCCACTGGCCCAGCTCAACATCCAAAGAAACTTGGCCAATTTTTTCACGATGTAATTGTTTAACACGATTACCCACAGCCCGAAACATACGCTTAACTTGACGAAATTTACCTTGGGTAATCGTTAACAGTACTTCGTGAGTGCTTAGTTGCGTTACTTTTGCGGGCAGTGTTGGCTCAGCTATCCCTATCAACAGTCATGGTAGAACGGCCAGTTACCTGAACCGCCCCCACACAGATCCGGACGAGCGGAACTACCGCATCCGGCTCCTCAGTTATATATTCGCTCGTGTAATTCACGTG
>OJDR01000106.1_pt1 | contig 33458 bp, 27 predicted proteins | sample 1593081 | NCBI WGS metagenome assembly OJDR01 (sample SAMN05416873, study PRJEB24817) | seawater metagenome | isolation source: Sea water | place: Canada:Atlantic | collected 2013-11
TTTAATAGGCCACGGTATAGGCTCTGCACAATTTGGAGTGCACCATGCTGAACCTTGTTCGCTTTGAAAAAAACGCCCAACATTACTGGGGAATTCACCATCAAAACCAAGTATTTCAACTGAATGTGCCCTGCTCCACCACAAAGGCTTTGCTCACACTAGGCCGTAAAGAAATCAAACAATTGGCTAGCCAAGCCCTCAATGGCCATGCCATTAAAACTGATAAGTTGCTGTCCCCTATTACTCAAGATGCCAAGGTGTTATGCCAAGGAGCCAATTATCGCCAACATATGATTGATTCTGGCATGAACCCCAACGAGAAAAACTTCAATATGTTTTTCACAAAAAGTTCTGCCTCCATCACGCCACCTCAAGGGGACATCGTTAAACCTAAAAAAGTGAAACTTTTGGATTATGAAGTGGAGCTAACACTGGTGTTAGCAGCCAGCACTCAAAGCGAAGTTAACGTTAATAAAGACAATCTTTCTGAATTTATTGCCGGAATTTGTATTGGCAATGATGTTTCTGCCCGTGACATTCAAATACCACAAATGCAATTTCACAAAGGAAAAAGTTACCGCACCTTTTGCCCGCTAGGGCCTTATTTGGTTTTACTGGAAGAAGATGAGTTCCATTATCTCAATGACCTAAACCTCACCCTGTCGGTCAATGGAGAAATACGTCAACAAGACAGTACCCGCAATTTGGTATTTAAACCCGCCGAGACGTTAACCGAATTTTCCCAAGTGGTAAATTTTGAAGCTGGCGACGTATTGATGACAGGGACCCCTTCTGGCTGTGCCTTAAGTTTGCCTTCACCTTTATTAGTAAAATTAGTTGGTCTGCTACCCGAAAAAAGAAAATGGAATTTATTCAATAAAATACAAAGTAAACGAACCCAGTACCTTCAACAGGGCGACTTACTTGAACTGTCTATAAAAAGCTCTGATGGGGCCATCGATTTAGGCAAGCAAAATCACGTCATTCGCGAGGAGGCCTAGCATGAAGAATTTACCAAAAGTCACCGATGTTTTAATTGTTGGGGCGGGTCCCGTCGGCATGGCCATGGCCAACTTATTATCTCGCCAAGGAATATCAGGGGTCATTATTGATAAATCTTTAAAAATCTTCGAGCAACCAAGAGCCATTGCTTTAGACAATGAAGCGCTGCGCATACTGCAGTGGACAGGTCTTAGTGAGCAATCATTTGAGCGTATTGGCGTGGGCAGTGTGCATTTTAAATCTCCGTTATTTGGAGAAATTGGTCGTGCCAATTGCGCTGGCGTTATCGACTGTCATCCCAAACTAGTGACTTTTTTTCAACCCCAGCTTGAAGAAGCATTGGATATTAATCTGAAAAAGAGCCATCACTTCCCCTTACACAGGGGCCTTTCCCTTAGCCACAGCGAACAACTTGAAGACGGCGTGCAAGTTGAACTCACCGATCAATCAGGTGAAAGCCATAGCTTAAAATGCAAGTATCTCGTTGCGGCCGATGGCGCAAACTCTTCTATTCGTAAATCTCTTGGTTTAGATTTTAAAGGGGGTAAAAAATACGACGAAGACTGGCTCATAGTGGATGTTAAAGACATTCATCAATCCCAAATCACCAAACCTCAGGATCACATTGAATTTATTTGTGATCCAAATCGTGCTGTGCCCCATATGCCTGCACCAGGCAATAGAGAGCGCTGGGAGTTTAAGCTTCGTAAAAATGAAGAACCTAATAAATTAATGGAAAACAAACATATAAACACCTTATTAGAGCCTTGGTTTCCACAGCATGATGCCTGCATAGAACGTAAAGCGGTTTATCGTTTTCAAGCCAAGACGGCACCCAAATTTTCAAAAGGAAATATCTTTTTAATTGGCGATGCAGCCCATGTCACTCCCCCTTTTGTAGGTCAAGGGTTGGTGGCAGGCTTAAGAGATGCGGCCAACTTAAGCTGGAAAATTGCTTCGGTAATAAAAGGCAATAGCCATTGCGATATTCTGAAAAGTTACGACATTGAACGTCGCCCCCATGCCAAAGCCATGATTAAACTGGCGGTATTAGCAGGTAAGGTGGTCATGCCGCAAAGTAAATTAACCGCCTTTATTAGTCACGGCATTGTGAAAACCATGTCTTTATTACCTATTTTAAAAAATCAATTACAAGAGCTTGAAATAAAACCTAAGAATGCTTTTTACAAAGGATTATTTATTCCTGGTAAAAATCGCATCAAACGCGGCCATCCCATTATGCAAACGCCCCTAAAAAATTGCCATGGACGCATTGAAAATAGCGATGATATAGCAGCGGGTAAATTTCGACTAATGGGGTTTGGCCATCACCCTAATAGATTTTTATCCACTGATATGCAAAAAAAATGGCAAGAATTTGGCGGTGAAAGTTTACAAATTTGTCACCGTAATCAAGTTCTTAATCGCCCTATACTCGATGATTGCTGGGAAGATACACAAGGAGATTTATTACCCAAAACGGTCCCCTTAGGATGGGTGGTGATTGTTAGGCCCGACCAGATAGTTATGCACGAAGGTCCAATGGAAGATGCAGAGAACCTGTTAAAACAAATATTTGAAAAAGTTGGGTTCAATCAACAAGCGCTGTTAGCGGTTTCGTAAGTTTTGCGCTTAAAAAAGTCGCACAACACAACTACATTCTGTTTTTAGCATTTGAGGTAATTATGATTATCATATTAGGTGCCACCGGCACCATAGGCCGACAATTAGTTAAACTATTAGAAAAAAGTCAGCATGAATTTCGTTTAGTAGCACGTTCTATAGAGCATGCGAAAAAAGTGTTGCCTGCTCAATTTATACGATATGGGGATTTAGATAGCCCCCAATCGTTAGCCGCAGCCTTCGATGGGGGTACTTGCTTATTCCTACTTTCCGGTCATGGTGAAGGCATGGAAGCCCAACAAATTAACGCCATCAATACGGCAACAAAACTGGGCATTAAACGTATTGTTAAAATCTCAGGGTGTGAGGCGTCCATAGCCCCCCATGCAAAAAGTGAAACTGGACGCGAGCACTATCGAATAGAGCAGCATTTAAAAAAATACTGTGATGATTACGTGATATTACGCTGTAACTTCTTTATGCAAAATCTATTAGGGCCAGTGGCTGGCATGGTAAAAAACAAAAATAAAATCCTAATGCCTTTTTCAAAAGACACTATCTTTAGTTTTATAGATGCTCAGGATATCGCTGCCTGTGCTATGCAGGCTTTAATTCAAGAAAAACACTCGGCAAAAACATTTTATATCACAGGCCAGCCATCTTCGTTTTTAGAGTTATCCGAGGTTCTTAGTGAACATCTGTCTGAACCTGTGGCGTATAAAAAGGTGCCCTTATGGATAGTAAAAATCATTATGCGTATAAAGGGAGAATCCGCAAGACATATACGCCACCAATCACAGATGGCCAAACTATTTATGTTAGGTGCAGGAATTAAAAGCACCACAAGCGTAAGCGACTTACTAGGGCACCCTCCAATAACGTTAAACCACTTCATAAAAAGCAATCTGAATCACTTTCAATAGCGGTATACACATAAAAATAAACAATAAATTTTATAATAAAGCGGGTGAATAAAATGAACGAAGACCAATTAAGCGACACACTAAATAATCAGTTAAAAAATGCATGTACGGTAAACGAGCGCAGCGCAAACCCGATCGTTAAGGTAAACCGCCTAGCTTATATGCGCTATGGTCGAAAAGACTTAGATAAAGCCATTAATTTCTTTAAAGATTTTGGTTTAAAATTAGAAAATCGCTCTGAAAACATCGCTTATTTTCGTACCATTGAACAAGCTAGCCATGCACTTATACTGCAGCAATCGACTAAGGAGTATTCAGTTATTGGGTTCACCGTAGATAGTTTTCAAACATTACAAACCCTAGCCAAACATCAGCAGGTTGAAATACAACACCGTAGCGATAAACTCGGCGGCCATTATGTTCAATTATTTGACCCTGATAACAATCTTATTGAAGTCAACTTTGGCCTTAATACGCTTTCAAACATGCCTCATTATCAGGCTGTGGTATCCGCCAACACACCTACACTTAAGGCCAGACTCAATGAGGTGGTGCGCCCACAGTTTGCACCGCCACCCATTGCTCGACTGGGGCATACGGTTTTAGCAGTAAGAAAATTTAAAGCGTCACTACATTGGTATCAAGATACATTAGGGTTAATCGTCAGCGATTTTCAAATGCTGCAAGGGCACGCCATTCCCGCGGTTGGTTTTCTGCGTTGTGACCAAGGAGAATCCCCTAGCGATCACCACACCCTAGCCATTGGTTCTGCCGTGGGTATTGGCCATGAACACACCGCATTTGAGGTGACGGACATCGACCTCATTGCCATGGGACAAAAGTGGTTGAAGCATAAGAAACACCATCACTCTTGGGGCATAGGCCGACACATATTAGGCAGCCAAATCTTTGATTACTGGCGCGACCCTTGGGGCTTTCAGTTTGAACACTACTGTGATGGCGACATGTTCGACAGCCATGTAGCCACACGATACTGTGAATTCAGTGGCGACTCTCTTTCACAATGGGGCCCCAAGATCAGCAAAGACATGCTAGGCATTAAGCCTAGTATTGGGTTATTGATAAAAGTATTTAAGCATCTGTTTTCAAAAACAGATTTAAACATGAAGCGCTTAGTATCTTTGATTAAAGTCACCTAAAAATACAGTACAGCTATTCAGACAGCCAGTTTAACTGGTTAATTATTAATGAAATTGTGAGATGATTATGTTTGCAGTTAACGAAAAAGAATTAACAATACAAGAAACCGCTCATCATAAAGACGGTTACATAAATCGACTTCAACATATAGAAGAAAAAGGCCTCGATGCTTTTTTACAAGGCACCACCACCTATGATGCCATAAAACATGGCTGCATGATCAACCCCAAAAAAACGGCCATCAAATACCTTTTAAGAGGTGACTATTATAATGAGCAAAAGATTCCTCTAAAAGCCAAAATGGGCCATAAACTGCTTGGAGAAATCGCGAACCCGAATCGAGAAATTAGCTATGAAGAATTGTTTTCAGGTATCAATCAATGTGCCAATTTACTGCACGACTTAGGCGTTAAGAAAGAGGATGTCACATCCCTATTACTTCCCAATTTTATTGAAACTCATTTTGCACTGTGGGGAGGGGAAGCCGCGGGCATCGTCAACCCTGTCAATCCTCTTTTGGAGGCGGATGTCATACGGGATCTTTTAAATGCAGCTGGTACAAAAATATTAATTGCGCTAGGTGACGCTCCTGGAAATGACATTTACCAGAAAGTGTTAAAAATTAAAGATCAGGTTCCTACTCTTGAAAAAGTATTGGTGTTATTTGGAAAGTCTAATCCCAGTGAAAACATTCTCAATTTTGAAAACAGTTTAAAAAACTACCCTGCCGATCATCTGACCAGTGGACGTGTGATCCATCCGCAGGATAACGCATCCATGTTTCATACAGGTGGCACCACAGGTACCCCTAAGATCGCCTTACATACTCATGCTAATGAAGTCGCCAACGCCGCCATGATGGCGGCAGCATTAGAACCTACTCCAGAAGATAAAGCCCTCGTGGGGTTACCGCTTTTTCACGTAAATGCTGCCATCGCTTCTGGACTCATGCCTTTTTCGAATGGGCTGTCTATTGTATTAGCGGGTCCTAGTGGTTTTCGTACTGAAAAAATCGTCGAGAATTTTTTTAATATTATCGAGCATGAAAAAATCAGCTTTTTTAGCGCCGTTCCCACAGCACTAGGTGCTTTATTAAACATAGACAGCAGTCAATGTGACTTATCATCACTAAAGTTCGCTATTTCCGGCGCCGCACCCATTCCGGTTGAGACATTCAAAAAATTTCAAGATAAAACAGGCATTAAATTATTGGAAGGTTACGGCTTAACAGAAGCCACTTGCGCATCCAGTTTAACCCCTATCGAAAACACGGCGCGTATTGGCTCTATTGGCATGCGCTTGCCTTTTTCTGAGATAAAAATCGTGATTCTAAATGATCAAGATCAATTTTTAAGAGACGCGGGGATTAATGAAATTGGCGTACTGGCCGTACGTGGGCCAAATGTATTTAACGGCTACCTTGAAAAAAAGCACAATGAAAATATTTGGATTAATATATCCGGTCAATCCTGGCTCAACTCAGGAGATCTTGCGCGCATGGATAAAGACGGCTATTTATGGCTAACCGGACGTAAAAAAGAATTAATCATTCGTGGCGGACATAACATTGATCCAAAATCCATTGAAGAGCCACTTGCGGCCATGCCCGGCGTTGACTTGGTAGCTGCTATTGGTCGCCCCGACAGTTACGCCGGTGAAGTACCTGCTGTGTATCTAACCTTAAACAATCATGCCATTAATGAACAAAATATTATGGATTATGCCATGGCCAACATTCAAGAGCGGGCCGCCATTCCAAAGGTCATTCACATCATTAAGGAAATGCCGGTAACGGCGGTGGGGAAAATATTTAAGCCCCAATTAACCTGGTGGCAAATTGAAGACATTATAAATGTACATATCAATGAACTATTTGGCGCTACTGCGATTAAAAAGATATCGGTCACTGTTAATAAACATGAGAAATTTGGCTGCCTGGCTAATATTACTATTGCGACACCCACAGATAAATTAGCAATCGATAACCTAGCCAAGGCCTTAGACACTTATCACTTTCATCATGAAATACAAACAATGAAATAGAGTAATGATTGGCAGCCTATGAATCTAGAATAGGTTGCCAACTTTAGATGTTAAGCACAAACTGACCCATTCAGAGCGATAAACGTTTTACTTAATAGCGTGCTATTAACTGAAATATTCAGGCCTATTTCAAGAGTTTTATTGAAAAACATTTGCAGTGGGACCATTAGTGATTAAAGTCTAGTATTAACCTTGTCTATTTAACACTTGTTTAATATTTAGCGAATTCATCATGACCCAGAAAATTAAAAATATCGTCAAGCAGGTGCTATCGGATAGCTGGTATACCTTAAATAAGTATTCCTTTGATTACCTCAACGACAAAGGCCAATGGCAGCACCAAGAACGGGAAGCGTATGACCGGGGTAACGGCGCCACCGTTTTATTGTATAACCCAGCCAAACGATCTGTGGTATTAACTCGTCAGTTTCGTATGCCTACCTATGTTAATGGCAATAAAGATGGCTTACTCATTGAAGCCTGTGCAGGCTTATTAGAAGGTGACAACCCAGAAGAGTGCATTCGCCGTGAAGCCGAAGAGGAAACAGGCTACCAAGTCACTCACGTTACCAAAATATTCGAAACCTATATGTCACCGGGTTCGGTCACTGAAATTATTCACTTTTTCACCGCCGAATATACGCAAGCCATGAAAGTGAGCGCCGGAGGCGGCCTTGATCATGAGCAAGAAAACATAGAGGTGTTAGAAATGCCATTTGATGAGGCCTACCACCTTATCCAAAGCGGTGACATTAAAGACGCTAAAACCATCATGTTACTGCAATACGCCAAACTGCATGGGCTATGCCTACCCCCTATTTAATTAAATATTTCTCCCTGTGTCACCTAGGGAACATTTTCTGTCACCTATGCACCATGGCCCACTGGCAGGTCATGGTAATTTCATGTTGTGCAGCATTGTTATTTAATGACGTTTGTTCAGTATTTGATCGTGCTCACCTCTAACAATAATGAAAAGGTGTGACATGATTAAAAAGCTCTCATTACTGCTGTTATTACTGGTCGTTTACGGTGTCGGCAATATTTATTATCAAGTAAACCGCTCCGAGCTCACCGATACATCCACCACCGCATCTGATGGCAGCTCTTGGCATTTACAAGATCGCTGCGCTGCGTCTAAGAATCTCGTCACCGGCCCCACCAACGGCGCTTGGTATCACACAGTCAGCCCTAACGAAGCCTTTGCATCCGAGCGCACCCATACTTTTCCCTACACCTGTAACCTAATTGAGCTATTAGGCCAACCTAAAGATGCTTTACAGGCCAAGGTGATTCACCGCACCCTTGATGGGTTACCGGCCATTTATAATATTGCCACCCGTGATCGTGATGAAATTTTTGTATTAGGGGGCGTCACGGGTAAAACCGAGTGGTGTGAAAAAAATAGTGATGAATGTGCCACCGGAGCCTATGTGGCTAAAGTGAACGCCCATACGTTAAAAATTGAATGGCGAAAAAGTCTGCATAATGCCAAAGACAAAGGCGAATGGGATTACCCTGGTGCCATTGGCGTACATGGTAATGGCTATGTATATGTGGTAAATGGCTACCGTATTTACAAGATAGACCCACAAACAGGTCAACTGCTAAGCAGTAACGATTTACCCACTGCCCCGAATCAACCCCAAGGAGACACCGCCTATAACGGCTTTAATATTTTAAGTGACGGCAATTTAGTCATGAAATCATTAACCCGTATTAAAGGCAGCAACGCCGATTCCATCATCGCCCTATTATTTCGATACGCTAATGATGTACCCAGTACCATTGCGGTTATTGAGCCTGAAAATCTACAGTTAGTCAGCCAGGTAAAAGTTCAAGAACCTGTATTAGGGCGAATCAGCAATACTTTATTTGAAGGCAACGAATATGTTTACGTAGGCGGGTTTGATAATCTATTTAGATTTAAATACGCTCACAACAAAATTGAATTAGATTCAAATTGGGGGCCCGTGCGATATCGTTTTAATAATCAAAAACCAGCGCCCGCCCCTGGCATTATGAACGGCTACGTGGTTATTCAGAATAATTTTCAAATAGCCCAAGATGCTTTATCGGTGACGGTCATATCTCAAAAAGATTCTAATATTTCACATCGCATTACGCCATTTGAGCATTCCGGAATTTTGCCCGGCTCACTGCAGTTCTCCTTACCCACCATAGATGCTGAGAACATGCGTATTTATTCTTACGATATGCTAGAAAATGAATTGGTGGCTTTAGATTTTGACGAGGAAAAAGGCTTAAGTGTGGCCTGGCGTGTTGAACAAAGGTCTTTAAGTTTCGGCGCGGTATTAGGACCCAAAGATAAGCGCGTTTTTGTATTAGAAGACAGTGATTCAGCTTTGCCTATCAGTGCCCGCCTAGTATGGCGTGATGCCAATACTGGCCAAGAGTTATTACGCAGCAATCTGCTCTCTACTGCCCCTGGCATGCCCATTACCCCTGGATTTGATGGCACATTTTATTATGTTTCCAGTTTGCAAGGGCGCTTAACAGAACTAAGCGTTGTGCCAGCCAATTTCAAAGGAGATCAGTTAACTGAGCTTATTGAATAACTAAGTGCTTCAAATCAGTTCAGTCAGTTACCTTGTGGCTGAACTGATACACAGATAAAAGTCACCCCAAAAAGGTTACTCTATTACGTCCTGCATGCTTACTATCATATAGGGCTTTATCGGCTCTGGATAACATAGACTGCGTTGTATCAAAGGGTTGATAACTGGTCACACCTGCACTTATGGTCACCGTTACGGTTTGTTTGGCCATTTTATATTCACATTTTTCAATTTGTTCACGTACTTGCTCGGACACTTTAATCGCTTGTTCTTGTGAGGTGTGCTTAAGTAAGATTATAAATTCTTCTCCTCCCCAGCGACATACCACATCTACTTGTCGCAATGATGCCTGAATTTTTTTAGCCACTATTTTTAAAATTTCATCTCCCACTAAATGCCCATGCTGATCATTGATTTTCTTAAAATAATCAATATCAAACAGCGCAAGGGAGCTGACCGTATTCTCCCGTTCATCAAGCTGCAAAGTATCCTTTAACAACACATCAAAAGCATGACGATTATAAACACCGGTTAATTTATCTTCATGGGCCATGACCTCTAATTCTCTTTGATAAAAGCCAATGGTAAAGTTAGTACTACTGACCACTACCACAATTATAATAATGCAAATGAATATATTAATGGCTAAGGCATTAAACATGCTTTCCTTGCCGTCTTTATCGCTTTTTTCAACCAGTATTATCCAGTTAAAATCAGCTACATGGCGGGCGGTTAAGTAATGGGTATGGCCATGGTACTGGTACTCGTAGATTCCCTTCTTGCCAGACAATATGTCTTTGGCTATTTCCTTCATTGGGGAAAAGTTATTGATATTTTTGATGTTTTTATTGGCATTACTGCTGGCTAATTTAACGTCACCTTCAAGGTCTAAAAAATAAATTTCATGTTTAAAACGCCTGCTGGATTCATCAATAAATTTTTTCGCCACGTTCACCTCTAAACCAACCCCTGCCACACCAATAAACTGGCCATTAAAGTCTTCCACTTTATGATTAACAAATATAGTGAGTAACTGACTATTTCGGTAGTCCACATCAATATTCACTTCATAAGGCTCTTTTAAATTCTTAACCCGAAAATACCAAGCGTCCTCTCTTCCACTTTGATTCAACAAGGCTTTTTTGCCGCTTGGGTCATAATAAATATGGGATTTATCCGATATAAAAAAACTTGAAAGGGTATTGTAGCGAGATTTTACATTTTCTAAAAAACGTACCATGCGCTCAGGTTCATTCTCTCCCTCCATTACCCAGTCCCTTAAAAAAGTATCGCTGGCCATCAGAGAGGAAATAAAGATCGGACGTTGCAGTTCATCGCGCATATCATAATAAATATTATCAACAGACAAGGGTAAATCTTGCTCTAGAATGTTATCTCTAAGCTCATTTAGGGCGATAAAATAGCTCACCAGACTGGTAATTAAAAAACCCACTACCAATAATAGAGAAACAGAAAAAAGTAGCCTTTTCTTTGTGGATGTCACGCCAACCCCAAATAAAAAATACCTCTGTAGAGCATAGCCGCAGCCGGCCATTTAACAAGCCACACCCGCAGCTAACTTGACAGGCATTACTTCCTAAACTAGCCAGTAAAGTGGCCCTAATACTAAGTAACCAAATAAATGATTACTGCTAAACTAAAAATACCCTTTTAAAAACCCCCAAGCGGTGCAGGCTCAATGGCTAAAAAGGTATTAATAATTGAAGACAGCGTGCTGGTGGTGAAAATAATACGGCATGTGGTCAAACTAGAATTAGAAGAGTTACAGCCCTTATATGCAGGCTCTCTTAAAGAAGCCAAAGAAATATTTCAGCAGCACAGTCATGACATCTACGCCGCTCTGGCTGACCTTACCCTGCCCGATGCCGTCAATGGTGAGGTGGTGGATTTTTTATTGCAAAATACTGTCCCTACTATCGTACTCACTGCCAGCGTCGATGATTGTAAACGAGAGGTCCTATTAGGTAAGGGCGTGGTAGATTATGTTATTAAAGAAAGTCGTTTCTCCTATTCCTATGCAGTGGGCTTATTAAATCGCCTGTATCGCAATAAAGACATAAAGGTACTGGTGGCCGAAGACTCCACTTCACAACGCAATTTCATCATGCAGCGTTTAGCGGAACACCAATTTCAAACATTTGCCGCATCCAACGGCATTGAAGCCTTAAAACAGCTGGTAGAGCACCCTGATATCAAACTTCTAATAACCGATTATCACATGCCAGGAATGGATGGCTTTGAACTGGTTAAAACCATTCGTCACAATATCAATAAAAGTGACTTAATAATTATTGGCTTATCTGTTCAAGAACTAAATAGAGGCTCTCTATCAGCAAAATTCATTAAAAATGGGGCCAATGATTTCTTATCAAAACCGTTTAACCATGAAGAATTTAATTGTCGAATCAAACATAATATTGAATCTTTAGAATTACTAGAAGCCATACGTTACCAAGCGAACAATGATTATTTAACTGGCCTACCAAATCGGCGCTGTTTTTTTAATAATGGTGAAGACATTCATAAACAGGCACAAAAAAATCAATCTGCTTTATCAGCTGGCATCATAGATTTAGACTTATTTAAACGAGTAAATGACGATTATGGCCACAATGTGGGGGATAAAGTTTTACAATTTTTCAGCGAACAAATAAAAGACTACTTCGTCGACTATATTCTAAGCCTTGGACGTACAGGTGGTGAAGAATTTTGCATCCTTATGCCTGGGCTAAGTAGTTTTGAGGCAGGGGAATTCATGGATGAGTTTAGGCAGCAACTAAGCGAACAAAGCATATTCATTAATGAAGACACTCGGCTCACGGTTACTTTTAGTTGTGGCATAAGTGATGACATTGGCCAATCTTTAGATCAACAAATTGGCCACGCCGATGAAAATCTTTACCGGGCTAAAGAGGCAGGTCGCAATCAAGTGGTGTATTAATTTACTTAGAAAGATAAGCCCCTGCATTATCTTTGTGAGCTTTTGTTTCTCTTAATGCACCTATGGTTTCCCATATCTTTTCCACCAATGCTCTATTGCTATTGGCAAACTTTTTTGAAAACATCAGGTAATAAGGTTTATCAATTAGTGGCGGATCAATTACCTGAATTTTATCAGAGTACTTTGAATTTTTAGATAAAATATTATTGCCATTTAAACTCAAGGCTGCCACTGCTTTCACCCTTCCCTGTAATAACTTTTCAAAATTATGGCTACTTAAACTCGCACCAGCATCCACTTTGTAACCTTTTTTAATTAAGTCATCACCAATGGAATAGCCAGCCGGTGCGGCTACTTTTCCATTTAGCCCTTCAATGGTGAGCTTGCCGGTTACGCTTATATTCGCCCCTTTTAATACATATAAAGAGTAACTAGAAGAGTGAATACGCTGAGATTTATTTGGGCTATCCCCTCCTGGGTAATATCCATAGGCTTTACGCTTTTCTTTAAAGCTTGCAGAAAAGCACCCTTCGGTCACATTGGTTTCAATATTTTTTAAGCATCGCTTCCAAGGTGCTTGAGTGTATTTGAAATTTACCTCAGGCATGGCTTCATCTACCATTTTAAGCAGCATTAAATCGATACCACTGCCATCCTTCATATACCAGGGATAAGAATTAGAATTTTCATAGGTAAGAGTAATGGTTTGCGCCAGTAACACTGCAGGAAAAAGTAACAGCAATAAAAATACAGCTTTCATCTTAACTTGCCTCCAAAATCAGACCATATAAGCCACAATATCTTGTCAGTGTAGTTAGCCATGACCTATTTACCAATTTGTCTAACGAATTATTTGAGCTGACTATTAATTCAAATATTAAGCCACTTTTTCTATCTGTTGCTTATGTTTGCGCAAACAGCTACTTTTGGAGTAGGCAAAACAAACTTAAAGCCCCTAAGAATAAGGCTTAGATCTTAATTGGGGCATTACAACATCACTGATGTCAGAGGGATTAATTATGGAAATGATGGAACTGGTCAACATGCTGGCTCGTTGGGGCCACTTGTTATTCGGAATGACCTGGATCGGGTTACTGTACTATTTTAATTTCATTCAAGGGGGCTATTTTAAAGCAGCGACCCCTGAAGGTTTAAAAGATGCCAAAGCCAAACTGGCACCAGAAGCCTTGTGGTGGTTTAGATGGGGCGCCATGTTTACCTTCCTTACTGGCTTAATATTGCTCATGGGCGTGGCGAAAATGCATGTCTTAAATAGCTATATAGTATTAGGTGCCGGCATGGGTACCATCATGTTTCTAAATGTATGGTTGATTATTTGGCCTAATCAAAAAATTGCCCTTGGCATAGAAGAAGGCGATGGCCCAGCAGCAGGTGCCAAAGCGTTACTGGCTTCACGTACCAACGTTTTATTCTCAGCCCCCATGGCTTTTTTCATGCTGGCAGGCCCGCACTATGGCGGCTATGGCATGGGTACTGGTTCCACAGGCATGTGGGTGGCTTTGGCCATCGTGGCCGCGCTAGAGGTTAACGGCATCATGGGCAAGCAAGGGCCTATGACCACGGTTCGTGGCGTGATTGTTAGCAGTTTAATACTAAGCGTCATTTTAGTGGGTGTCGTTAAACTGTTATAATCTGACTGGCTAAGCTGTTTAATGTAAAAAGGGTGCCTTATTAGGCACCCTTTTTTTATGTACAGGATGTACGGTAAGAAGCGGGTGCAAGGATGCGCAGGAGCGTTATGTACAGGATGTACGGTATGAAGCGGGCGCAAGGATGCGCAGGAGCGTTATGCACAGGATGTACGGTATGAAGCGGGCGCAAGGATGCGCAGGAGCGTTATGTACAGGATGTATGGTATGAAGCGGGCGCAAGAATGCGCAGGAGCGTTATGTACAGGATGTACGGTATGAAGCGGACGCAAGGATGTGCAGGAGCTTAATTAATAGGAGCGATAAAACTTCGATTTATTTTTAAAGAAGTTTTTAGAACACCTCTATTAATAGAGGTGTCCTTTACATCCAACTATCTTTTCTTAGATCGACTAGGGGCCTTAGGTTTACTTTTAGGACCACCGGCTTTTGTGGTTTTAGCTTTGTGGACTGGGTTTGCCCCTCTATTGCCTTGACCGCCTTTGTTCGTTCTACTGGGGCGAGCACTGCGTGTCACCGCTTTAAGCAGTGAATCACGGTTGCTCACTTCAAAGCCTTTCTTTGTAATACGTTTAATGCGGCTACCAATTAATCGCTCGATATTATCCAACGTGCGCTCTTCTTCACGACTCACAAAAGAGATGGCCAAACCACTGGCACCAGCACGGCCAGTACGACCAATACGGTGAACGTAATCTTCAGCTAAATAAGGTAAATTATAATTCACCACATATTCAAGGCCTTGAATATCCAAACCCCTAGCAGCAATTTCGGTGGCAATTAATACTTGTATTTTTGCAGACTTAAAATCCGCCAGCGCACGACGACGTGAACCTTGACTTTTATCGCCATGACACACCGCGGCGTCTACTTTTTTCTCTTTCAAAGCCGCCATTAAACGATCAGCCTGCTCTTTGGTACTGGTGAAAACCAATACCTGAAACCAGTTCTGCTCGGCTAATAAACGCATAAATAAATCTATTTTGCGACGCTCTTCCACCGGGTACATCACGTGCTCTACGGTGTCAGCCGTAGCGTTTTGCTTAGTCACGCGTATGGTTTCATGATTCTTAAGAATTTTATGAGCCAGCTCATTTACCGCAGCGGAGATAGTGGCAGAGAACAACAGAGTTTGACGGTCATTACTGGTGTGCTGGAAAATAGTTTTAACATCATCAATAAAGCCCATGTCTAGCATGCGGTCGGCTTCGTCTAAAATTAAGAACTCACAATCGGCAAGATTCACATTGCACTGATTAATATGCTCCAACAAACGCCCAGGGGTCGCAATTAAAATATCCAAACCGGCTTTAATCTTGCGCTCTTGCCCGCCCATTTTAACGCCGCCATAAACGGCACTTACCGAGATATCGGTAAATTGCGCATAATTAGCGATGGTGGTGGCCAGCTGTTCAGCCAACTCACGAGTGGGGGTCAGAATTAATGCGCGCGGAGCCCCTGGTTGAGTAGCCTTAGGCTTATCCAATATTTGCTGCAAAATAGGCAGGGCAAATGCGGCTGTTTTACCGGTTCCGGTTTGAGCGTTAGCAAGTACATCCTTGCCTCTGCGAGCTGGCACTATGGCCATTTCTTGCACAGGCGTCATTTGAGTGTAACCACAGGCATCTAGGGCTTGTAAGATCTCGGGGGCTAAGCCTAAAGATGAAAATTTCATGTGGATTCCTATGTTTACACGGCGACTAAAAAAACGAGGGCGGATTATAAAGGATTTTGCCCAATTAAGTGGGTTTCATTGTGGTAAATCCGTCATGGACTTTATTTCAAGGGCATATCCTGACTCATCAGCACACAAGGTGGCTTTGGCATAAATCCCCTTTTACCCCCATAAATGCATGAAAACTCATGCCCTCAGGGCAATATATTCTTACCTAAACAAGCCGCTCTGCATTTTATTCATACTTTTCGGTTCAATCAATGTGCCCTTGGCACTAACTTTTTGATCACCTTTTCCAGTTCCTGGCGCTCAAACGGTTTACCCAAATGGTGATTCATTCCAATTTCCATATAAAGCTGCACCTCATCGTGTAGCACATTGGCCGTCAGAGCCACGATGGGTAATTGTTTGGCATCTTTAAACTGACGAATAATCTTAGTGGCTTCCATTCCGTCCATTTCGGGCATTTGAATGTCCATTAGTATTAAATCAAATTCAGATAGCTTAGCTTTTTCAACGGCTTGCAGCCCCGTGATGGCGCATTCAACTTGAATATTCATCTCAGTTAAAACATCAAGGGCCACCATGGTATTAATTTCATTATCTTCCACCAGCAGTACCCTTAAATGCGCGTAACTGATCAGTTCTTCAATGGGCTCCTCGTGTTGGTAGGGCTTGATATTGTCTTTTTCATTAAGACAGCTGGTAATGGTTAGTATTAGGTCTTGTTTTATAAGGGGCTTATTAATCACCGGGTAACTTAAGCCTGTGGATATATAGTCTGCATCGTAGCCGGTGAAGACAATTAAATGATCAAAATGCTCTTTAGATTTTTCAATGGCTTCCACCAATTCAAGGCCAAATAGATCCGGCAATTTCCAATCTAGTAACACTAAATCAAAATGCCTGTCTGTTAATTCACGTAACGCACTGCTGCCATTGGCCACCTCCACAACCTTAAAGCCAATGGAGCTTAAAACCTTTGAGGTAATCTCCAAAGTAATTGGGTTATCCTCCACCAGCAAAACACGTTGACCGAAAAAACGAGTATTGTCCTTAGCTATTTGTTCAACATCGGTGGACATTGGTAAATGCACCGAAAAACAAGACCCCTTTCCCGACTCACTTTCCACTTCAATATGGCCTCCCATCAACTCTGATAGCATTTTACAAATGGTTAGTCCTAAGCCTGTGCCCCCATATTTACGAGTTGTTGAAGACTCTGCCTGAGAGAAGCGAGTGAATAGTTTTTGGCGTTGCTCTGAGGTGATGCCAATACCGGTATCGCGAACACTAAATACCAAGTGATCACACCCTTGAGTTTGTCGTGTTAAAGATACTTTTAATAATACATGGCCTTGTTCAGTAAACTTGATGGCATTAGAGGAAAGGTTCAACAATATTTGGCCAATACGAACTGGGTCCCCTTGGTAATGATTGCTAAGCCGATCATCCACATCAAATATCAGTTCCAGCCCTTTTTCATTAGCACTTCTTCCCACCATGGTTTTAACGTTGTCGAGTAACTTGTGTATTTCAAAGGGAATCGATTCTACATGCAGTTTTTTCGATTCGATTTTAGAAAAATCTAAAATATCATTAATAATAATGGTCAGTGACTTAGCGGAGAATTTAAGTTTCTCAACATAGCTTCGCTGTTGAAAATCTAGGGAGGTTTTTAATAATATATCGCTAATACCAAAAATTCCGTTCATTGGGGTGCGGATTTCATGGGACATGTTAGCCAAGAATTGTGATTTAGACTCTGCTGCCATTTTTGCATTGTTATTAGATATTTGTAAATTTCGACCCTGCCTAACCAAAGCAATAAAGAATAAAAAAGAGACAAAAAGGAAGGTAATCAGCGCCCAAAGTGCCATGTATATAAAGTCGACTTCAATTCGTTCATTTAAATTTAGTAAATCTTGGCTAATTTCTCTAGATATGTCGGTATTTTGTATAGGTTGCAATAATGAAATTGCATTTAAGTGCTCGGCTAAAATAAATTTCACATGTAAACGAAACATATTCCAACGAGAATTTTGTGTTTCAATACCATTAAACGTTAAGTTTAATTTTTTTATGTTTTCTTTAATATCATTAGAAACCGCTAAGTCTGAGTTATTTCTAAACGCCGCGACCAAGGCGATAATATTCATAATTTTATTTTTATGGTTAATATTAAGTACATCTTTATTAAACGCCATGGAAGAAACAAATCGAAACGATGTTTTTAGCATGGTGGCATATTGCATATAGCCGGTCACATGACCCAAGAAATCATTTAACGACTGACTTAATTTGTTGCGGTCATTTGACGCTTCCATAAGAGTAATTTCTTGATATAACCGCTCAAACTCCAATTGCTTTGCCGCGTATTTATCGTAATGGTAAATAGAAGCGTTCATGGCCGATAACACTTCAATGGATAATTCCACCGTCGTATCATGAAGGTCTGATTTAACATCAAACTCTGATTTATTATTTTGGTAATTAAAATAATGATTAATAAACTGACTTCCTGCCAGTAAAACCGACACCAATATTATTGCTTCTATTAAATAAGACAGCTTGGTGGTCAGCTTTAAACCTTTCATAGCTGGCCCTTAGGTAAATGGCCATTGAACGCCTCAAATAACGCCAGTAAATCTTCAATATCTGATTTAGTCAGGTCAATGCCTAGTTGACCTTTTGCCATAATAGTAACCGCTTCTGATAATGTGGCTACCGAGCCATTATGAAAATAAGGAGCCGTTCGATTTATATTACGCAATGATGGCACCTTAAACACATACTGATCATTTGGGTTCTTTGTAATCTTAAAGCGGCCTTTATCTTTTAATAGCTTTTCAGGTACCCCAGCTATTCTCCCCAAACGCTGGTATAGATTGCCACCTATGTTTCTTCCTTGGTGGCAGGACACACAACCAAAATCGACAAACTTCCGGTAACCTATTTTTTGCTGAGCACTCAGTGCAAATTTATCTCCCATTAAAAAGCGATCAATTGGGGCATTAGGGGTAATCAGTGACTCTTCAAATGTGACAAGCGCCTTAATGATGGCTTCTTGAGTGATGCCCGCCGGGCTCACTTGGCGGAAGGCTTGTACAAATTCGGGGCTTTGTTTCAGCTTAAGAATAATTTGTGAAAAGTTACTGCCCATCTCAATGGGGTTATGGATTGGCCCAAGAACTTGCTCAGCTAAATCAGCACTGCGCCCATCCCAAAACTGACGAAAATTGAACGCCGAATTAAGTACCGTGGGCGAGTTTCGGCTACCGATGCTGCCATTAATACCAGCTGACACAGGAAAGCCATCGTCTCCACCCTGACTCACCACGTGGCAGGAGGCACAAGCAACGGTATTATCAGTAGACAAAAGCGGGCTGTTAAAAAGTGCCCTACCCAGGTTACGCCAGAGCGGATCGATACTCTTCAACTTAGGGATCGGCTGAATGGGGCCCGCAATTGAGACATATTCATATTCTGTAGGCGTGCGTACCATTACTTGAGAAGTACCAGGTAACATTGATAAGTAATAACCCAGCAGCAAGCCGGCTACTGAAATTAGCCCTACCATCACTGACAACAAGTACCTATATGTCATTCAATGCTATCCCTGTGGACAAGCAATCTGGCCTCTTAGCCAGTTAATGCTAAAAGTATAGATAAAAAGTCATAAAACGCGGGAGAATTAATTAACAAGCACCGCCCATAAAGAATCCGTTCATCATTCTTAAGAGTGCTTTTTAAGACACTCGCAACATGGCGGGGTGAATTACATCCATATTGTCACATTAATGATTTACACCGCCCTTGGGATGGTTATATTTAGAGTCAATTCAGCTAAAACACGCCATCAATCAAGCAGATTTTTAAAATAACAATAAAGGATTAGCCCATATGAAAAGCCCACGCGCCTATCTGATCGAACAGGTCATCGCCAATATCATCATTAATTTCAGCATTGCTTATTTTATTGCTAAGGCCACTTTAGCCGCTTTAGAATTTATACCATTGCAAGCCCCTCAAGGGACGCCATTGGCGCCAAATATGGCTGGCGATTTACTGGTGGGCTCTTTTCTGACAGGTCTGCTTATTACGCTGATTTTATCTAAACTAACCCAGTGGCAGCTGCGTCATGAAAAAGTCGATAACAGCACTGTTCAATTAGAGGGCTGGATAAAGCTACTGCCCGCATCCATTATGAAACGAGCTCTATTAATGGGGGTATTTGCCACGCTGGTCTTAGCCTTTCCAAGCATTATTATCTTGAGCATTCTGGGGGTACAACAAGTTGCCAGTCAGGATTATATTGTTTTTCACGCGGTGTATGCAGGTATCATAGGGGGAGGACTGGCCTATATTGCCAGCAAACGCGCCTTAATTGATGTTGAACTGAAAACGCAGTAACCATGTAAAATGGGCCTGACAGATAATTATACCTGTAAAGGCCCGTTTGCAATTTAACTTCGCCTCACCATTTTAAGTTGATGCAACCATAAGTGCCTCAATCAGCTCAATCAGTTCGCTGACTTCCTCCTTAAAATGATTCAATTGCCCTTCATTGGCACTGGCATGTACCTGCTGCAACATATTGGCTACTAAACTTTTTTCAATGCTGTCCCCTTGCAAAGTCTTAGCAAGTTTAAATTGCTCAGGATGGCTTAATAATTCATAAAGCTGACTGGATAACTGTGACTTATGAGCTTCAATAAAGGTTTTCTTTAAACCTAACTGAAAGCGGTCGCTGTATGCCAAATACACTAATGGCGTTCTGTTGGAACGGGCTACATATTCCTCAATCACCCCTAGTTGCGCAGGATTAACCGAGCCCAACTGTTCTTCAAACTTTTCCACTATGTTATCTATGCGCTTATCTTGAATTTCTTGGGCCGACAACTCATCAAATTCTTCGCGTTTTTCCTGATTATGCTCTTTAAGGGCAGCAAAAAAGTCACTCACCTGCTCATTAGATAATTCAGGTGCCATGATGGCCATTTCCAAACTTGCTTTATTACGAATACGCAGCCAATGAGCGCTTATTTTTTGTATGTGCTGTGACCATTGTAGAGCACTGATCTGAGGGGTTTGTAGTTGTTGTTGCAATTGTAATAATTGTTCACGGTATTGGGGTAATTCATCCTCTCGATGCCAAACTAATATGGCGCTTAGGCGTTTCTCAAACTCTTTTTCCTGCTGATCGGTAAGTTCTATAAAATCATCTAAATACCAAGATGCCAGCCAATCTAAATTGTTATAGGCCAATTTACTGGAGCAACCGCTAAGCAACAAGGTGACAATGACCATTAACGCTGTCTTTTTCAGCATACTTATCCTTTCATGTACACATGACTAAAAGCCCTATCTGCCCTGTAAAGTACTCTTTTAGCTAGCCAACTGTCAAAGCAACACCCTATGAAATCTTGGCTATTTTCTAGCCTTATACTGAGTTTTTAATAAAGACTCATGGGTGCCAACACCCAGTCTTTCAAATTTCATGGAAATAATGTCCAGCCCTATCACCTTTACAATGATGGAATAACATCGCAAACACCTAACTGCCTTCATTAAAGTGCTGATGAGTTTATGGTTTAATGATCATTAAGTGAGCTTAATTCAATAAAGGGGTGCATAAAAACTAATATTCGTCACTTCATACGCAATTATAAAACCCAAGGCACAACACAAAAAAATAATTTTTCTTATTTTCAAAAAAGCATTAAAGTTAATGACAGTAAAAAGTTTAATGCTAAGCCTAATCTTGGCTATTGGCCCAAAGATATGATGAATTAACCACTAATCCCCCAAAAATATCGCATTTCATCATTTACCAAAAAACTTCTAAATAATCCCCTAAACAAATAAACACTCACACCAAGTTGGTAACCCCTCACTATTTAGAAAAAACCGGATTAAGTTCACCAAAATATAAATTTAAATATAATAATTGTTATAAACCTAGAATAAACGAAATTTATTTTTTGCAACCATCATCACAAATTGAGCATAGAAAGTAACATGTGGATTGTATGTCTAGTCACTAATCATTATAAAGAAGGCCGTTGTCCGGTTTGAACTTTTTGCATTAAATTAATGGAGTGCAATCCGGAGTAAATCTCTTTCTATGCATTTCATCCTCGGAGATAGCATGAGCCAACCATTCGATACCAATTCCACCACCGATTCAAAATCATTCCTTTCTGGATTGAAAGATGAGCCTGTTACGCCTATTGAAGAGCAACCTTCATTCTCAGATAAAATTGAAGAGTCGTTGTCAAAAAATAAATCGGTAATCGGTAAAAACATTAAGTTCCGTGGTGAGCTAATCGGTACAGAAGATCTTCATATTGAAGGTAAAGTAGAAGGGACTGTTCTAATGGAAGGTCAAAACCTTTCTATTGGTAAAGAAGGTGAAATCAATGCAAATGTTCACGCACAAACCATTATTATCAATGGTAAGTTAACAGGCGATGTATTGGCCGAAGACATCATTGAAATTCGCAGCTCAGCCGTGGTGAAAGGCAATCTAATTGCTCCACGTATTCAATTAGATGATGGCGGAAAATTCCGCGGTTCTATGGATATGATTGATACAGATCAAGAGAAAAAAGATTTACAAGGTGAATTTAAAGCCAAATTAATTCATCCACACCTGCCAAGTTCAAGTGACTCTGCTGTTGTTAAAAAAGAAACCAACTTGCAGAAACTAGCAGAAGCTGTCACTGCTAAATCAGAAGACACCTCTAAGAAAAAATAATTTTCTTTAACCCTTTATGCCCATTTATATCAATAGATGGGCTAAATTAGGCTTTTATAGCAGGACCATAGGATTGAGCTCAGTCAATCATCATTTATCCTTGGGTCTGAACACCATTATTGGAAAAATGGCTAAAAAAGGGGAAACGGTTCTAGATTTAGGCCCTCTCTCTACACAAATTACGTCACTATTTTTACAGTTAAAGTGCCGCTGCTTTATTGAAGATATGCATGAGTATGTCCTTGAATTAAATAATGATAGCAGTAACCCTTTGGATAAATTAAGTGCTTTCTTACTGGACAAACCAGAGGGAACCACTTTCGATTATGTGTTGTGCTGGGATTTATTTAATTTCCTATCTTTAGACATTATCAATCATTTAATGGCACTGCTTAAACCTTATTTAAAACCAGGCACGATATTACACACCATTCGTTATATCGGCACTGCTACGCCGCATTTACCTAGACAGTTTAAACGACTAGATAAATTAAACTTTAACGTTTCGGAGTCACCATCTTTATTAAAGGGGAACAATCAAATTACGCCCCAGGCCCACACCACCATTATGTTATTGCGAAGCATGCCTGAATTTTCCCTTTACGACACAGCCTTAAATCAAGAAGGCATGATGAAGGATGTGGCCGAGTACCTGCTGGAATATGAAAGTATCACAAAAGGAAAATTGGTTAAAAAACGTTTAAACGCCCAAGATGTAGTGTCTTACTTTGCTCAGCAAAGCAACAATGATGCAGTGGATTTGTTAGGGCTTAAAAAAATACTCAGTGATTCAAACACAATGAGGCAGCTATCTGTATTTGAAACTGGGCCAAAGAGCGGTCGCCAGGTAAGCTACTTAAATAACCTAAGCAAAAGCCTTTATATTGAAGATATTTATTCCTCAATTACTTGGCAAAATAGATTGATTGGGAATCAAACCGGTTCCGTTAGCCAACAACTGCTCAAATTCCCTGAGTCACTCAAGTTTGATCTCGTGCTCATTTGGGATATTTTTAATTTTTGCAGCCCAGAACAAATTAAAAAGATTGGTGAGCTATTAAGTAAGCACCTAAATATAGGCGCCAAATTACACATTTTAATTCACAAGGGTAAAGGCATTCCCAAGAAACCCGCTGTCTTTGAAGTCACTCATAAGTTAGGTGTCAATATAAGCGGGGAACTTAAAGGGGATCACCCAAAAAACCTTCGTTCCATCACTGAACTGATTCGATTATTACCTCAATTTAAACTGTGGTTTCATCACCTGGGGAATGCTAGCACTCGCCACGATTACCAAGAGTTTATACTCGAGCATAAAGGATAACAAAAATATTATGTCCGAATTCATCCGCATGATGCTGGCATCTGTCGAGCCCAGTACCATTACCGATATCTTTAGCATATTCATGCTGGTGTTATTTTTACTGGCTCTTTATGCAAAGATATTTAACCAGTTCTTGCAGTATCTCGATTATGCCCCTTCCCTATTAACCTCATTGGGAATATTAGGCACGTTTACCGGTATCGTCATTGGCTTATTTGATTTCAATATTGCACACATTGATTCAAGTATTGCATTATTACTAGACGGGCTTAAAACGGCTTTCATCACCAGTATTTTAGGCATCGCCTTATCTCTTAGTCTGAAGTTGTTTAGTCAATGTTATCAGCCTCGACGATACGCTGAAGCTGATATCACCATGGAAGATTTACACAACAGTTTAAATTCTCAGATAGTCGCCACTGAATTTTTGGCAACCGTTATGAAAGACAATCAAAATAGTTTTCTCAGTACACAAGAGAAACTGACCGATGTGGCCAGAAAGCATCAGCATGAATTTGTAGAAAGCCAACGGGAATTAGCCGCACAAAACAGAGAGATTGAACGAAAAAATCAAGAGGATTTTCTGCGCAACCAAGAGTCCTATCTTGAAAAACTTGATAGTTCAGTGGCTCGATTCGCTCAAGAAGGTGTGCAGTCATTAGTGGCTGAAATGCATGAAGTGGTTAAAGATTTTAACCGTCACGTACAAACTGAATTTGGTGAAAATTTCCAACAATTTGGCGGTTATTTAGATCAGTTTAAAGAGACCATTCATTCACTGGGCAATGAATTTGGCCAACATGAAGAGCGCATGCAATATTGGACGGAGCATTGTGATGCAAACGTCATTAGCTTAGTACGTGTCAGAAATGAATTAGAAGAAGTAGGAGGATTACTAACTAAAGTACCTGAGTTCATCGGCTCTTTTGGCTCTGCCATGGAACAAAGTCAGCAGCAACTTACCAGCATCAACAATTTATTACAGCAATACGCCAGCATTAGCGAACGTGTTAATGATGTATTGCCCGATATTGGTGAAAAGCTCACTATTTTCACCGACAACACAGCCTCGCTTCAACACTTAATGACCAAAGACATTAAACAGGTGGTGGATTCTTACCGTAGCACATTAGTCGATGCACAAGAAAATGCCCTTGCCCCTATTGCCGCATGGCAAGAGCAGCTAGATACTAGCCTTGGGCAACTGCATGCTGGCTACCAGCATTCACTCACCACCATGACCGATCAAAGTAACACCCTAGCGCAACAAATCAGTTTAATTACCCACGCCCTTGAAACCATGTCTACTTTAGACAGTAACCTTATTGATAAGCTGGTGGCGCAATCGATTGCTGTGCATCGCAGTGGTATGCAAGAACTGGCGGTGCATCAGGCAAAAACCCATCAGGAAATGTCTCAGTCTCTTACCCAGCTCATACAGCAAAACCATAGCCAAACGGAAAAATCCATGGGCCGACAAGTGGATAATATTGAAAGTCATATGGAAAGAGAAATAGAGCAGGTTATGAGCACAATGGGTGAAGCATTGGGTATGATCAGTGGGCAGTTTACCCGAGACTACCAAAGCTTAATCACCCAGATGCAAGGGCTACTGGCTCAGCACGAGGCACTGGAGGCGTGAAATATTTACCCGGCAGTAAAAAAACCGACCCCCATGAAAATCAGTGGTTAAGTGTTTCTGACTTAATGGCCGGCTTGATGATGGTATTTTTATGCATTTCTGTGGCAATGATTCATTCTGTCATGGCTGAGCGCAAAAAAATTACCACCATTGCCCTTTCCTACCAAGAAAATCAGTTAAGTATTTATCGGGCGCTGGTGAACACCTTTGATGAAGATTTAGAGCGTTGGGGCGCAAGCATATCCGATGATACCCTGACCATTATATTTCAAGCACCCGACGCCATGTTTGAAACCGGTAAAACAGAATTAAGTGCCCGCTATAAAAAAATACTCACCGAATTTTTCCCAAGGTACATGAATGCTCTGCGCCCTTTTACCGACTCCATTGAAGAAGTACGCCTTGAAGGCCATACCAGTAGCGGTTGGGGGGCTGCTGACTTTCAAGATAGTGCTTACTTTAAAAATCTAGCCCTATCGCAACAGCGTACCCGTTCTGTATTGCGTTTTGTTTCCACGTTGGAAAATGTTTCTGAATATAAAAAGTGGATGAAAGGACATTTAGCAGCAGTAGGGTATTCATCATCACGCCCGGTACTTGACAGTAATGGGCTTGAAGACCCCACACAATCTAAGCGAGTCGCTTTTCGTGTTATTACCAATGCAGATTTAAAAATTAAAACTATTTTAGAAGGGCTGCTTGAAAAAGATGCTGAGTCAATACTTTAAGACCCTAGTGGATTCAGCCCAAAAAATGGCCACAAGCCAGCTGAATAACTCTAGCCTTCGGCCACTTCAAACGGTCAATCATACCAATAGTTTTGAGTCACAGCTGCAGCATGGTTTATACGTGCCTTTTAGCGAGCTTACGATTAATCATGTTGGCTGGAGTTACCGTCAAAGTCCGGTGATGGTGTATGGCGTGCAACCAAACGAACACACTCTTCACCTAACCGCCTGTCATAGCATTTTGAAGCACACACCAAATTGGGTATGGATTACCACACACCATGCTCAACAATCGTTAAACCATTGCGAGCATTGCTTTACTAAAATAAGCCCCCAAGACTTTACATACACCAGTCAAAATCAAGATAAAGAACGTCAACCAATAGATAATAAAAAAGCATTTAGCTTTTTACACCATGTGCAAGTACACAGTCATGAATATTTTAATACGCAAAAAATAAAACTTTGGCAACCAGGATACCCATTAGAAAACTTGCCTAGTGTCATTGATAATAAAAATGGGAAGAGTGCTGATATTATTGACTATGAACAATGCCAAAATTGCACTTGGAAATTACCGTTAGATTCCAATTATTCCATTCCAAAAGAGCAAAGGCTCAGCATGGGCTGTGATCAAATGTATTGCCTTCTTTGTATGGGGGAACACATCCATAAAGCACTTATTATTCCGGCGGCGCTGCGCTGGAAAGCCCTGCAGGCTAGGTTTCATTACTTTAATGGTGTCTGTACTAATTGGGCACATGTCCAATTTCATATTGATAAAAGTTGGCACCCACTTATCAAGGTGGTGCGCCAGCAAGGCATTAACCTACCCAGTTTATATGAACCGATTGCTTGTGAAGGCTATGTGACACTTATTTCGCCGTTAGTCTGGAAAGATCAAAAACGTGCCATCTTGCCCGATTTATATGATGATCGTATCCAGTTACCTAAAGATTGGGACTTTTGGCACTATGAGCAAGTTTATGCCAGCTTCAGGGGGCAAAATTAATTAACCGTTATACTTTTAAGAACTAATTAATTTTTATAATAGACCAAAAGTTTCTATTACAAGCAAAGCCCCCACATCTGCTTCATACTGTTTAAACACTATCTATACATAAACCTGCTAAAAACCCGAATTAAAGACCAAGGCTCACAAGGCACGGTATTTAGTTTAACGCGCGATATTACCCATTGCGCTAATATAGGGGATATTTTATGGGCGCTAAACATGCTCGCACTTCACATGCATCCTTCAATCCGGCTGGCACCCAAGGCTTTGCCTTTGTGGAATTCACCAGCGCACAACAAACCCTGCTGCACACATTATTTAAGCAACTGGGGTTCAATGCCGTCTCTAAACACGCTAGCAAGCCCCTTACTTGGTACCAACAAGGGGAAATATTTTTTCTTGTAAACGATCAACCCTATGGGTTCACCAAAGATTTCGAGCAACAACATGGCGCCAGTGCCTGTGCCATGGGTTTTAGCGTCAATGACGCCCAGCAAGCTTATGAATATGCCCAACAACATGGGGCAAAAAAATGCTTACCACGCATGTTGGAATTTCAAGTGCCCGCCATTTATGGCATAGGGGAAAGCTTGTTGTACTTTATCGACAAAAAAAACAACCCTTTTAGTGCATCTAAAAGTGCCGCCACTAAAAACCATTTTGAAGAAGTAAAAACAACACAGAAAAGTCCCAGTGTCGGGTTGCTGGAAATTGATCATCTTACCCACAATGTACATCGTGGAAAAATGGATCAATGGGCAGGCTTTTATGAAGAGATCTTTAATTTCAGAGAAATTCGTTACTTTGATATTAAAGGTAAGCACAGCGGTTTATTGAGTCGGGCCATGACTAGCCCATGTGGGAAAATTAAAATCCCCATTAACGAATCCCGCGATGAACATTCTCAAATAGAGGAGTACTTAAAAGAATACAATGGCGAAGGCATTCAACATATTGCCCTCACCACAAAAGATATTGTGAGCACCGTGAAAAAACTCAAACAAAACGGCGTTAAATTCATGGATGTGCCTGACAGCTATTATGAGCGCATTGATGAAAGGCTGCCTGGTCATGCTCAAGAAATTAATGAATTACGCGAACATAAAATATTAATTGATGGCCACTTGGAAAATGGCCAGTGGAAACTGCTTTTACAAATATTCACCGATACCATGATAGGCCCTATTTTCTTTGAAATTATTCAGCGCCTTGGAGATGATGGCTTTGGCGAAGGAAATTTCCAGGCATTATTTGAAGCCATGGAGGATGACCAAATTCGCCGTGGTACCTTAAACCCCAATGGGTAAACGTCAGTGATGATGTTGAATCATGATCTTGGCCATGATCGAAGGAAATGAATATGACAAAGCCCATTGTATTTCCGAATCACTCCGGGACCTTTTCCCGTCAGGCCCATGCGGATTTCCCTAAAGACGCACCTTATGAGCGAGAAATCAGTCGTCAAGGCTTTTTTGGCCCCGCCACCCATATGCATCACCGCCACCCTCCCACCGGATGGAGCAACATGCAGGGGGATCTTCGCCCCAGAGCCTTCGATTTAAAAAAGTGGCCGCAAAGTACTCCCTCATTGTGGGATGTGCAACCGTTACTATCCAACAAACATTGCACACTGTTATTTTGGACCTTGCCGTGCACCATGAAAAAGTTACTGCGTAATGCCGACGGGGATTTATTGCTGTTTATTCATAGTGGGCGCGGCGAGTTATTTTGTGATTACGGCCAACTGCCTTTTACAGAAGGGGATTATATTCTGTTACCCCGTGGCACCAGCTGGCGCATAGAAAGTAAAATTGAAACTCAACTGCTGGCCATTGAAGCCACCGACAATATGTTTGGCTTACCCGACAAAGGCATAGTGGGCCAACACGCCATTTTTGATCCATGCGCTCTTCAATGTGCTCAAATCACCCCTGAATTTCTCGATCAACAAGATGAAAACCCTTGGCAAGTATTAGTAAAGCATCAAAATAAAGTGACCACCATTAGTTACCCATACAACCCACTGGATGCCATTGGCTGGCACGGTGAAGTATGCGCCCTTAAAATAAACTGGCGTGATATTCGCCCACTCATGAGTCATCGTTATCACTTGCCTCCTTCAGCACACAGTACATTTGTGAGCGAACATTTTGTGGTGTGTACTTTTGTGCCGCGCCCGTTTGAAACTGACCCAGGTGCTTTAAAGGTACCTTTTTATCACAGCAATGAAGATTACGATGAAGTGATTTTTTATCACCAAGGGGAATTTTTCAGCCGTGACCATATTTATCCTGGCATGTTAAGTTTTCACCCAAGAGGATTCAGTCATGGCCCCCACCCCAAGGCTTATGAAAAGTCTTTTCAACAAACTCATACTGAAACCAACGAAGTGGCGGTGATGATCGATACCCGTGAATCGCTTAATTGCACAGATGACACCAATGGCCTGCCCAAAAATGTCGAATGGCAGGGCTATGTAAACAGTTGGCAATACAAGGAAGCACAATCATGAAGCTGGCCAGCCAGTTTAATCAAAACCAACCAAAAGATGGCCAATTATTAGTGGTCTCTCGAGATCTTCAGCGGGCTCAAGCGGTGCCTCATATTGCCAGTACCTTGCAGTACGCCATTGAAAATTGGCAAGCCTGTGAGCCATTATTAACAGAAGTGTATGAGCAGCTAAATAAAATCCAGCAAGATAAATCTAACGACACATTAGCTTTTGATGAGTGCCGAATATTATCGCCTTTGCCCAGGGCCTACCAATGGTTAGATGGCAGTGCCTATGTGAATCATGTAGAACTGGTGCGTAAAGCCCGTGGCGCGCCAATGCCAGAATCCTTTTGGCAAGACCCACTTATGTACCAAGGGGGCAGTGATAATTTTTTAACCCCAAGCCAAGACATTCCCCTACAAGACCCATCATGGGGCTTAGACTTTGAAGCTGAACTGGCCATCATTACCGATGACGTGCCCATGGGCAGTTCAATTTCACAAGCCCAATCCCATATTAAATTATTCATGTTAGTGAATGATGTGTCCCTTAGAAATTTAATTCCCGCTGAGCTCGCTAAAGGATTTGGCTTCATGCAAAGCAAACCCTCAAGCAGCTTTAGCCCAGTGGCCATTACTCCTGATGAACTGGGTGAAAGCTGGAACGGAAAAAAACTTCAACAGCGATTAATTACCCACCTAAATGATGTTTTATTTGGCGAACCAGACACAGGTGTAGACATGACATTTGATTTCCCGACCCTAGTGGCCCATGGGGCTAAGACGCGAAATTTAAGCGCGGGCACCATTATTGGCTCGGGTACCATTTCCAACTACGACCGCAGTAAAGGCTCATCCTGTATCGCTGAAAAACGCATGCTGGAAAAAATTGCCGATGATTCCATCACTACAGAGTTTTTAAAAGCGGGTGATCGAGTGAAAATCGAAATGTTAGATGCACAGGGCGCCTCATTATTTGGCCAAATCAATCAACAAGTTGTGAGTGTCTAGGGGATTAAAGGAGGTGAATTAAAGCCAATGGAGAAAACTAGCAACATGATTTTATACAGCTATTTTCGATCCAGCGCCGCATACAGGGTGCGCATAGCGTTAAATATAAAAGAAATTAACTACACCATTAAGCCTATCCATTTATTAACGGATGGTGGCCAGCAACACTTACCAGATTTCCATTCACTCAACCCATTAGAGTTGGTGCCTGTATTAATTCACAATGGTATAACCATAAGCCAATCCTTGGCCATAATAGATTACCTAGAGGCCATACACCCTAGCCCTGCTTTGTATCCCTCTGGGCTCACTGATAAAATCGCCTGTCAAGAATTGGCTTTAAGCATTGCTTGTGATGTGCATCCTATTAATAATTTACGGGTCGCTAATTTTTTAAAAGAACGCCATCAGTTAAGTCCATCGCAAATAAAAGATTGGAATCTACACTGGATTTCGATTGGGTTTCAATCTCTAGAAGAAAGGCTTCATCATCACAATGGCTCAAGTACATGCACAGGGTTTTGTTTTGGTAATGAGCCGAGCGTAGCCGACTTATGTTTAATTCCACAAATTTACAATGCTTTACGACACGATTTAGATCTGTCTGTTTATCCAAGATTAAACGATATCTACCAACACTGTATAAGCCTTGCCCCTTTTAAAGATGCATCTCCTGAGTGCCAAGCAGATTTCCCCACTTAAATACAAAGACAGACTAAAATATTTGTAGCCAGTAGCTTGCTGAACTTAATAAAAAGCCCTTGTTCATCTATCATCAAAACAAGGGCTGTTAGGTATTTCGAAAAAAAATTAGTGAAGTTTTTGCCTATCTTGATTTAAGCCATGCCAAAAAGCGTATACGCCATCTAACATTTCAAGCCCAGTTTTAATAAAGGCATTTTCATCCACATTAAAATTAAAATAAAAACTCTCCAGCTCTTCTTGAGTATGATGAGCGTGATTGGCTTCTACTTTACTGTGCCAAGAGAAAAAAGTCAGCGGTAGCTTGTTCATATGGTGGCTATCTTTATACAAACTCAGCCCTGCCACCAATTGGTCCCAAAACCCAGCTGCCGCCCAGTTTTCCACCGCGTAGGAGGCTGCTGTGGCAATTTGGTAATCTTCATTACCATATAAACGAATAAGCTCATCACAGAAAAACAGTGTTTCTTTTCTGCCCCGTGAACGCTTTCCTAATAGATGAAAATCTAACCCTAATTGTTCTGCCATACGCACTAAGAGCTCAAAGTGTGCGGCCCTAAAATGAAAGCGGCCCCCTTCTACAGAGCCTTCCACCCCACCTAAGTCACCGTTACTATCCGTTTTCTCCTGATTGTTGCCACTAAAATGAACCCCTATTTCATTGGCTAAAATCTCTTTTGATGCTCGCATCTCTTCAATGGTATCGGCATTAATCATCTTGTGTAATTGCGCCACTAAAAACTGATTGGAAAAAACACTAAATTGCACAATAAAACTTTTAACTTGTGAATGACTTAAATTGGCATTGGCAAACCAATGGGTATAAGGATTAAAAGTAATGACTTTATGAGAAAGCATCTCTTGATTGATACGATGTTGAAATGCCAAAAAGTTTTCGGCTTTGTCTAATGGATAACTGCCATCATCTAAATGCTGCAAAGTGGCCAGCGTTAACCCTTCAATGTGATTTTTTTGTGCGAAACTCTCTAAGTGCGCTAAGTTCTCTATGTGCGAAGCAGCCATACTACTCTCCCATCAGTTCCCTACTTTTAATTTTAGCTAATATTAAGCGTTCAAATAAAGAACAAAGGGGTCTATTAAATCATTAAGTTAATACTTATAACCTGTTTATAAAGCCCACAAAAATCCCGCCTCCTTTTACAGAACGTCAATACGCTATAAAAATGAGGCGGGATGAAGTGAGGCGTATTTTAACAATTTTGTATTATGCTATTAAGGCCTTTTATTCGTTAAGATTCTAACTTCGCCATGTAGTTATCAAGAGAGTGATTGTGGGGTAAATCCCAAAAATTCCCAAAGGTAATGGGATGTTCAGAATTAACATGTTGGTAGTGATACTCATGGTGTATCGGTGGACAAGCTTTAGGGGGCAGCTTAGGCACTTCATCATGGGAGTTCACCAAACGCCATGAATCGGTGATGACTTGATTATAAGCAAAGGCAAAATGATGATTACCAGCCCTTGGGCCAGCCAAGGTGTACACAGTGGGAACATGGGACATATTAGTCGCCATGTCTAAAGCATTGATTACCGCTAACGCGCCTCCTAAGCTATGGCCTGTCACAAACACTTTTTCAACATTTTCTTGCTGATTCAAGGTTTGAATACACACCTCCCTTGGAGAGGGGTGTTCATTGCCTTTACTGCTGTTGTAAAGTTCCTTAAAACCCAACTCCACTTGAATGGCATCATCAAAAAATGGGCACTTGTTCTGATCAAATTTGACATCCTGCACCCATTCTTCAAGATTATCCGTGCCACGCCATACCACATAAAGGGCATTATCTTTACGGGCAATAAACCCCAAAGGAATGTGATTGCCTTCATAAACGGCATAAAATGTTTTTAAAAGGTTGTAAGGGTCTGGCAATCTCCAGTTTTTACCTTTCTTATAGTCTCCATACTGTAAGTAACTTTGCTCGCATAGCTTACCTAACTCAATGGCTCGGTCTAATGAAAACGACTGATTCATATTTTATCCCTGTGAGATATAAAGAAAAAACACTCACAAAATATATGTCGAACCAACACACAGCACCATCAGTAATAGCGCTTAGTGTGATGCGTATTCAAATACAGTGCATATAAAGCACAACGTCCTTAAAACTAATTCCCGTTATTAA
>OJDR01000107.1_pt1 | contig 33280 bp, 22 predicted proteins | sample 1593081 | NCBI WGS metagenome assembly OJDR01 (sample SAMN05416873, study PRJEB24817) | seawater metagenome | isolation source: Sea water | place: Canada:Atlantic | collected 2013-11
GTTCTGCAGTGAATGAAACCATTAACGAGCTTCCAGATAGAGTTATTAGGGGTTTGAGCTATGTTATATAGAGTGCTTATTGTTCTGTGAGAAGTCTGAGAAATGGCATGATAGAGTCACGACATATAACAAACGCTTATAAAAATTCAGTTGGCTTATTCATTGTTTTCCTATTTTTGGCAACTCAGAGTCATGCCCTAACGGAACTTCAGTTTTTTCAAACCGATCAACGCTATGATTACCGCATTGCCTTACTATCCTTGGCCATGGAAAAAACCCTAAAAAGTCACGGCCCTTACATCCTAGTGCCTTTCAATGAGGTGGTTACTCAGCAGCGTGGTCTTCATATATTAAAGAAAAACAAAGGGGTGAATATTGCCTTTTTAGCTTCTAATAGGGATCGTGAAAAAGATTTTTTATCGATTAAAATTCCAATACTGCGCGGTATTTTGGGTTATCGGGTATTTTTAATTAAAGATTTGAATGAAGGTAAGTTCTCCAATATTCAATCTTTGCAGGAACTTAAAGATACAATGGTGGCGGGGTTTGGTAGTCAGTGGGCAGACATGGCGATATTAACCAGTAATCAATTGCCTGTTATTGGCAGCGTTAAGTATGAAACTTTGTTTGGCATGTTATCTAAAGGTCGCTTTGATTATTTTCCTCGCGGTATAAATGAGGCTTGGCTTGAAATAGAAAACAAACAAAATAACTACCCAAGATTAATCGTAGAGCCGTCTATGGCACTTTATTATCCATACCCAGTTTACTTTCATGTTCAAAAACAAAATACGCCCCTGGCCCAGAGAATTACACAGGGTTTAGAAATCGCATTGCAAGATGGTTCATTTAAGGCATTATTTTTAAAATTTCATAAAGCTTTGATCGATCGTGCCCAATTATCTAATAGACGTTTTTTTGTATTAGATAACCCAAATCTGCCGCCAGACACCCCTCATCCAGATACCAGTTGGTGGTTACCTAAAGGTAGATTGTATTAATAGGAGCGTCACTTGAATGTGGAGCATACTTAATAGTTTAGAAGATTAATCATTGGCTTGATTGTTGAGCAGGGTGGTCATGGCCGCCTTCATGGTTTTAAAGTCGTCTTCACCCGTCTTACTGGACCACTGTGCTTCGACTTGTTGGGTGTATTTTAGGGTGAGCTTTAAAAACTCATTTCCCTTTTCACTCATTAAAATTAAAAAAGCTCTGCCGTCGGTTGGGTCGGGTATTAATGCTAGATAACCTTTTTGTACCAGTTCATCCACTAGCTTACTGACCGCTTGCTTTGTAATGCCCGCTTGATGAGCAATATCCACCGCGCGAATGCCTTTGTGGTCAATATAAGGAATGATGACAAAATGGCGCAGGGTAATGTCTTTAATACCATCGGCGGCCAATTTATCTAAAACCTGGCGGGTGAAGTGGCGTTCTAATTTTAATAACATTCTTCCAAGGTGCACATCACGCACCTTGGACAACAACTGCGACATTTCTTGGCCTTAATCTAGGGTCTTCATTTGGGTGCTATTATGTAGAATTTGCCAGCCAGAGTCCTCTTTTATCAAATCTAAATGATCATGAAAAATGGCTTTTTCCCCTGTGAGCGTCAGGCTAACTTGAATTATGTTTTCATTTTCAATGGCCTTTTTAAGTGAAAGCGCTCGCTTATTACCCCCAATTTTCTTGGCTTTAATAAGGGCTAGGTAATCTTCGCGATTAATCACTCTTAAGCCATCAGGGGTGATGGCCACTACCCGAAAGTCTTTATGAAAAGCTTTTTCTAGTACGTTTATATCTGAGTGTTCAGTGCCTTGCGTATATTGCTCTAATACTGCCATGACTGAATCACTGACCAACTGATTATTGGCATAACTGCTGGTTGCGGCGACTAAACTCATGATACTGACTCCTATGGCTTTCATTAGTGTGTCTCTGTTGTATACCTCTTTAGTAAACTATATAGACTATATTTAGTCAAGTAAGGTGACTATGTTGGGTGGGTCTAATTAGGGCGAGTTATTTTTCAGGCCATCGTCAGGGATCGGTGTTAAAATAAAAGGGCATATATCCACCTGACGTTAGGCAGTACATGGACATTTTAGGTTTATTAGCCAAGGCCTTTTCAAAGCCAAAATCTACCAAAGCGTGTGATCGCTGCGGACTTCACTCTGCTGAGGACGAAGATGATTGCCCCCATTGCAAAGACATCAGCAGTGAATTTGAATTGAATGTATTCAAAGAAAAAATTGAGCTCGAAAAACAGGCGGGAGGTAAACTTGGTCAGCTCTTTTTTATGGTGGCACTGATGATTGGCGTTTTATTGTTGCTCTCTATTTTAGAAAACTAGAATAGCCTCTAATTTTGCAGGGCTACTTAGTGGCGCATTTGTATCATGTTATGGGTATAGATCCGCCAATCTGTTGTCTTTGAAGAATTCCCCCTTCTCTTTGGCCAAATCTCACCTGTGGGGAATGCATTTCATCAACTATTACTTGATTGTTAATCCGCTAAGATATTAAGCCGATTTCCTGCTTTGCATTCCTAAACACAATAATAAGAGATGACTATGAAATATAGACTCGCCATCAATGGGTTTTTGGCTTGTTCGGTTCTGGCTAGCGCCACAGTACATGCTATGTCCAGTAAACCAGATGAACCTCAAGGGCAACCGCAAGCCACAGGCTATAGTGGAGATGTAAACGGTTTAGCACAGGGCTGTTACGCGGTGCAATCGCCGGAAAATGGCAATTACATGAAACGCTTTAACCAAGGGGGAGTGGTAGATGATGGCTGGAGCTATCGTTTTGAAAACATTGCTAAAGACAGCGCCACAAAATTTTTTATGAAACCTACTTCATTTGGCAAATATTTATTAACCGATGTAAACGGCCGTTATTTTGCCAGTCATCTACCGGCTGAAATCAGTGCGGGAAAATACGCGGGTGAATTTGCAGAGTGGACCTTAAATAAGGAAGGCGGCGACCGCTATAGCCTTCATGCCACAGCGCTTAATATGAAAGTACGCCACCGCACCAACAAAGGCACCATGTACTTTTTTGATTTGTTAAACCCATTTAATTTTAACAGTGAAAATGAGTTTAAATTAATACCTCAATCTAATTGCACAGATTTCCCCGAAGTCACCACCAACGTGGCGGCTAATGTAAATGCCCTTAAAGGCAATGTAAATGAACCGGTACGAGGCTTCGTAGATTCCCACACCCATATTACCAGTTACGAATTTATGGGCGGAAAAATGATGGCCGGTAAACCGTTTCACCGTTGGGGTGTGGAAGAGGCCTTACAAGACAGTAAAAATATTCATGGGCCAAACGGCTCGCTGGATTTAATTGGTAATCTTTATACTTTTGAAGACCCAAATATGCGCTACGACACCCGTGGTTGGCCTGAATTTCCATGGTGGCCAAATCACAAACAAATGAGCCACATGGGTTATTACTATAAGTGGATCGAACGAGCTTATCTTTCAGGTTTACGTTTAATGGTGACAGATTTAGTTGAAAACGAAGTCTTGTGTAACGTGCAAAAAACAGTCAACCCAGCCAGTTGGATAAACCCTAATAGCTGTAACACCATGGACAGCATTCGTTTACAGGCAAAACGATTACAAGAAATGCAAGCTTACATTGATGCGCAATCGGGTGGTCCAGGAAAAGGTTTCTTCCAATTGGTGACGTCTCCTTCGCAAGCCCGCCAGGTCATTGCTAATGGCCAGATGGCCGTATTGATGGGCGTAGAAGCATCTGAAACCTTTAACTGTGGTTTAAAAGACAGTTGTACGTTTGACACAATAGAGGCTCAGTTAAATGAACTGTATGGTTTGGGTGTGCGCACCATTTACCCATCTCATAAATTTGATAATAAGTTGGCAGGTTCAGCGGTAGAAGACGGCTTAATTAACTTGGGGCAATGGTTAGCATCGGGTCGTTTCTTTGAAACCGAAGAATGTAACCATGAAACTCATGGCGGACACTTTACTTCAGGCTTCCCTTTAATTGGGCAGGTGCCGGTTCTAAAAGGCATTTTAGATGCGGCTAATTTAAACCCGGCTTATGACGAAAGTATTGAACACTGTAATCAGCACGGCATTACTGATTTAGGTGTGTATTTAGTAAACCGTATGATAGATAAAGGCATGTTGATTGAACTTGATCATATGAGTAACTACACCGCCACGGCCACCATGGATATTGTAGAAGGCCGAAACTACAGCGGCGTGATTACCTCCCACAGTTGGATGCGCGACGGTAAGAATGGCCAAGTTCATAATAATACTAAGCGCCTAATTGAAGCGGGGGGTTATAGCTCGCCTTATAACTCCAATGCCAATGGCATAGTGAACGGAATTTCACGCTTCCTAGACATTACCGAACAAACTCCTTATTTGGATGGTGTGGGTTTTGGTACCGACATGAGTGGTTTGGGTGGGCAAGCAGGCCCTCGTGATGATAGCGGCACTAACCCGCTAGAGTACCCTTATACCTCTGAGTTTGGTTTTGTATTTGATAAGCAAGTATCGGGTAACCGAGTATTTGATTTGAATACCGATGGTATTGCCCATTACGGTTTAGTGGCCGATCACGTACAAGACATTCGTGAGCAAGCCCCGCAGCGTATTTATGAATCGGTGATGAATTCAGCCGAAGCCTATTTGCAAATGTGGGAACGTGCCGAAGCCAATACGGACACCAGTTATGTTGATCCATTAAGTAACTAATATTAAGCGCAGTTGACATTAAAAATCCCCAGTAACTTTTAAGTTGCTGGGGATTTTTTCTATTTAGTCCGCTATGAACTAGAAACTGAGTAATGAAAGGTAATTCAATTCTAGCGAAGACTAGTCATAAACCTAAATGACTTAGCTATTATTCCAAGTCAAATTTCTCGAATCAAAAACTATTTGACCTGATCGAAAATCACGAGGAACTAATAGAGTATTTTATAAGCAATGAAATTTATTTCTACCTGCCAGTCTTGGCATAATGATGTACGCTTCACATTATTTCATTACCGTAGAAGGCGTGGAAAGCTCTATTGAATATGTGTTTGCCCTAGTAGCGGCGTATTTAATGTTGATAGGTAAGGAGGCCCCCTATAATTTTTTCACCCCTGCCTTACTATATACGAACTATGTTGTGTCGCTTCCGTGTCTTGGTCTCTGGTCAACATGGTCCATTCAAAGGCGAGACAGGGTAATTCAGCAATAAAATAAGCTGCGTGATCATTTGTGATGAATATGAGTGTTACTGAACAAAGATCCCTCTGGCGCGTTATAAAGAAAATGAAGCGCTTAGATGCGATAAATCATGGCGAGTGCAATTTTACCAGTCAGTTTTGGGATGAGTGCATTGGGGAAATTAAACAGTATTGCGAGGGATTAAGCGCTTAAAGGCGAAGTATACAATTCGTATAACACTATTCTTGGCATATCTCTGTAAGCCTTGTCCTACGTGTGTTGTAGGGGATTGATAACAAAATATATTGTTAAGCGAATTTGTGAGAATTTAGTATTGTTATTAAAGATTTAGGCGCGTAATATTCGGCCCGAATTAACAGGGATGAGCTAAGCCTCTGATTGCAAAGGAAAAATGTCTTTTCACTTTTCCTCCTATATAGATGGTTATACGAACTCATTCCCTTAACAACATAGTTATGCCTTGGGGTTATTGAATGAAGAATATATTTTTGCTACTGGTATTTTTTCTTAGTGTAGAAGCCTTTGCAGTTAGGGATATTACTACGAGTACTGTTGTTTCTGTGTACCAGAAGGATGGCTCTGACAAAGTTTTTGAATTTGAATCAGATGTAATACACCTTTGTTACCATCGTGATACGCCATACATATACCAAGTGGTAAGCGATACCGCAGTTGAGGCGAATCGAAAATTTTCCTTGGTGCTAGCAGCTATGATGAGCGGAAAAAAATTAGGATTCCACGATTCACAGGTTTGTGGTGAAGGGACTAGGTCAACAGTGACTTGGGTAAGAATTATAAATTAGCATAACACATATGAGCCGTTTCAGTGTCAACAGGTACGGCGAAACATTTTTGGTCACTAAAGCGATCAAAAATAAAAAAGCAATGAGCAAAATCGACTACTTCATCTGTCTTGGTCGCTGTTAAGTCAGTCGCTTACAGCAAACACATATAGAGGGTCTCTTATTGCAGTCTTACTGCTGCCCACACGTGTTTCAATCCGTTGAAGTGTGCAGGGCCACTAGACATTCATTGGTAACCTTGAAGGGCGCTATTCAATGTGTTGGTTCGTAAAAACATCTACGACCAGTTAGTTTCAGGCTCGGCCAAGGTGTAAGCAACTTTGCTCATTGCTATTTGTAAAAAAGGTGCACGACAACAGGGCGTCTAATCAATGCCACAGGCTTAGGTGTATGACGTATAAACCGACTCGGTGATCATTGTATTGATCTAAAGTTATGTCGAATTTTAAAACGCTCTACCATGTTATCCAGTTATGTTTTCAGCTCACCCTGTTACGTGACTAACTCTTTAAGAACTTGGCTTCATCAAAGATGACCTCGTTTTTAAGCATAAAATATACGCAGCGGCCCAGTTTGTGGGCCAATGCAGAAAGTGCTTTGGCTTTGCTCATTCGCTTTTGTAATTTAGTTAAATATTTTTGCGCTTTTTCATTTCCGCGAAGATATAATACGGCGGCTTCAGAAAACGCCCACTTTAAATGAGCGTTGCCAATTTTGTTGCCACTTGTGCCGTAAGATTTACCGGCTGACTCGGCTTTGCATTTAACCAGTCGAGAGTAGGATGCAAATTTTTGTACGGAGTTGAAGCGCTTAATATCGCCAATTTCGTAAATGATGGTAAGAGCCAGGATGCGGCCAATACCAGAAATAGATTTTAAGAGATGGAAGTGAGTAGGGTTATGTTGTTTGGCTTGTTTTTCAATAAACCACTCTAACTTATCCACTTCCTTGGTGTAACACTCGATGAGTGCAACATCTAGATTAATATTTTTTTGAACAGCGCTGTCGCTGAATAGTTTTTTTACGGCATCTCTGTTTTGACTGTATTTTAAGTTGCCACTGTTAGGTGGAAGGTTGTACTGACTGGTGGTGTTTACCACGTGGGCTTTTAGTTGAGCCCCATGACGAATGATTTTCATGCGGCGACGCAATAAATCACGGGTGGCCCGCAATTCTTTTGGATAGGTGTAAGCCAGAGGGAAAGTGCCACCCTTGATTAAACAAGCGATTTTATAGGAATCGATGCGATCATTTTTTGCCTTACCCCCATGAATTGCTTTCATGTAAAGGGCATGGCCAAGAATAAAGTCGACACCTATTTCGTCACAGAAGTCGGATACCCAGTACCAACAGTGCATGCATTCAACACCGACGACGATGTTGCCAATGTAGGGTTCAAGTACTTTGGAAAGTTCGGTAGCAGAAGCAGGAATGGGTTTGTGCAGGCAAGTGTTGCCTTCATGATCAAGAATACACACATACAAAAGACGAGCGTGTAGATCGATACCGCAGTAGTAAGGATGTGTGTGGTTATAAAAGTGCATTGAGTGTTCTCCTATTGGTTTAGATACCATAAAAGTTTATGCAATTTTGCGTAAACTGGGAGGAGGCTCAATGATTATCAATGCTTTGCATTCCATACGGAATGAAAGCGGAGTTAGAAATTTAGGGGGAGTTATGAAGTATAAAATTCTATTAACATTGCTAGTTGCAATATTAAGTAGTCCTAGTTCCGCTTTTAAGATAGATATGCATGTTGCTATTGGTCTAGAGGTATTAAGTGATATTAAAAATAAAGACACTATTACACTAATTGGTGTTGGTGATTACGCTACTGAAGAGCGTGCTCTTAGATCTGTTAGAGAGAACCCTGGTGCTTTCCTTGCGGGTACAGTAGGGCCAGATTTTTATCCAGACCTGTTGGTTGGACAGTCCTTAATACACCCAGGTATTGAAGGTGGTTGGAAAACAAAAGATTTTCTTAAAAAATTGGTTGATTCGGCTGAAACAGACAAAGAATATGCTTTTGCTCTTGGAAATATAGTCCACGCATCTTCTGATATTTTTGCACATACTTACGTAAATACATATGCGGGAGATGAATTTGACCTTTTTGATGGGGAAGTCGACTCTGAAGTTAGGCATATTATATTAGAAGGTTTTATTACTAAAACGCTAATGACTTCCGAGATGAAATCAAAAGTCATCAACGAATTCCCAAACTCTGGTCAGGTACCTATTGACTTTATTAAGCGGCTATACTTCGAAGACAGTGAGTTATTAGGACAATACGATGGCGGTGCCGCCAGCCATATTGAGCTTATTAATGGTTATGAAAAGCAAATTAGACATCTAAGAGAAGAGTTTGAAGGTTTAAGGAGTCCCATTGCAGAGGATGTATTTGAACTTAAAGCAGAAGTTGATAAGGCGCTCGCTAAGGCACAAAATGCCACAACAATATTTATGGAGAAAACTTCAGGAGCAATTTGTTGGGTGGATCGAGTTAAAGATTGCTGGAAAGTTTCTTTAGGTTTTGGACTTGGTGCAGGTGAAGTATGTGACGGCATGAAGGATAAAAATATATGTGAAGAAGCAGGGAACGCAGTTAGGTATGTTAACGAATTCAGTGAATATGCTTCGGATATTGTTTTAGCAGCAGAAGCTTTTGGGGCGATTGAAGTTACTTATCAGGCATTGGTTGACCTAGAAGAATCGATCCAAAATGCAAAAACTGCGTTAGTTGAAACTAGTCACAATGCTGCCAAAACATCGCTTTCTGGAGGCTCAATTCTCGATGAATATAAGCTTTGGCTAGCATGCCATGGATTGGTGTTTGGTGGTATTCCTACCCAGGTAACAAAAATAACCACATGTGGTGCTTATAAAAACTATAAAAAATTGCAAGATGCTTATGCTGATCTTGAGAAGGTAGCGGGGTCGGCTATGTACGGTATTATAGGTTTTGAAGCTAAAAAGGTTATTGAGGAAGAATTGTATGATTATCTAGAAGATGCAACTATGCGAGTAGCAGATGAGATTTTGGGTGAAGAAGTTGTTGAAATATATGAAGCACTAATAGACCCCAGCGATGAAGGTAAACTAAAACTTATATTTGAAGTTGACGAGTCAAGAAAAGGGTTACTGGTTATCGAAGACGTGGTAAATCGAGTTAGATATGATTTCGGTGCAGCAGATGCTGACATTTATTCTTTCCCACCCATTTATAACGCGATTCAACTTTCAAAAATGGTATTACTGACGGGTGATAAGCTAAATACAGTGATATCTGATTTGGGCGGAATTCCTAGTTACGAAGTGACTGATCAAATATTAACTACTGAAATTGACACTATTGATTCAAACCATCAATGGCTAAAGCTCTCCCCTCCACTACCTAGGGCAGACAGTGAATCATTAGAAATTGATGAGGTAGAGAGTCCTGGTATGAAATTCTATTATGCTGATAATAGTTCCCATAACGTGTTCAATAGCTTATTCAAAGGGCCTATTGCTCCAGCGTTGGAAGATCCCTTGCGTAATGGTTTTACTAAATTAACAGGCTCAAAATATACTTATGAACCGTGTTCGTACAACCCTTACCCGGAGAGTGAAAAGGATAATAAATGTACTATCATTCCTTTAATTCCTATTATTACTGGGCTTTTGAATAACTAATAAAGTATCCTATTAAGGTCACTTTACGAAAATTATGTGGCCTCTTTGATATTCACATTTGCAAATGTGGGAACGTGCCGAAGCCAATACGGACACCAGTTATGTTGATCCATTAAGTAACTAATATTAAGCGCAGTTGACATTAAAAATCCCCAGTAACTTTTAAGTTGCTGGGGATTTCTTAATTTACCGATAAGCTTTTAGTTATTAATGGGCACCTCTATTAATAGCTTGCGCCTCTGGCTTTACGCCTTGTTCAGAATCAAGGCGGGCAAGGAAGAAATGCTTATTGCCTTTCAAGGAAGACCAACGCCGAGTCTGGACAAGGCGTAAAGCCCCGAAGGGCGCGACCCCAAGCACATACTGTCGGCGTTGCACTGCTAGAAAATGGAACCACTATTTTACGTCACCGCAAGCCTTGCCACTATACGCTTGGGGTCACGCAGAGAAAGTAATCAATTGATATAGGTGCCCTAATGTAAAATGGTAAAACTTTCGAGTTGTTTTATTTTTGAAAGATTTAAATGATATTTTCATTAAGTGCTTGAAGTGTGATCGAGTATACAAACAATTTTCCAATGGTTCGAAAGATCAAAATTCAACCGCTTAGATTCTGTGAGATAGCACACACAACCACCTTTAACCTCATCACAACCTGAGTAAATACCACTTACAATGTAAAGACTTGTTACATTTGGTGGTACTTAACGCTCAGAAAATTATTTCTATTAAAACAATAATCGCCGCTTCAAGAACCCTACAGAGGTTCATTGCTGCGGAATAATTATGATATTGACACTCTTGAAATATAAGTTCGGTCGAGAACTGGGAAAAATATTTTTACTGTTTTCTAGTATGGCCCTTGCTGCCTGTATGCCAGAGTATGGTGAGCTAGATACCACGACAGCTGAAAAATATGATGTACAGCAGTGTGTTGATAATCAAGCACAAGCAAAAAGCCTGATTGAAGAACAGGTGCTACAAGGGGAGACACAATATCAACAGCAATGTGCCAGTTGTCATGGTGCGAACAACGAAGGCACTAAAATAGCGACGGCTTTAAAAGTAGAAGTTGATTTTAATCGCTTTATTAACGCTACAGTAGAGCGTATGCCCATGGCTGAACCAGCCATGTGCGATGCTGATTGCGCTGCCAAAATTGCACAATTTTTATCTCCAGAAAGCGCCCAGAGTGTTTCACAATGTGAATCTTCTGCGCAGCCAGATACGAATATTCCTAATGACGATCCAGCAACACCAGGCAGTATTTTACCTGGCTTGTCAGCAAAGCAAGTGAGTAGCAGCGAAACATCTAATTCAAGTAACCTTTCAACCGATACCAATACAGGTATTTACTCTGTTACAGCCTCAGGTGGCGATATTTGGGGAACAAGCGACGATTTTTTCTTTGTTAATCAGCCTTTAGAAGGTAACGGTAGCATTACGGCCAAAGTTTTATCTTTCAATAACACCAGTGGTTGGTCTAAAACCGGGGTGATGATTCGTGACGGGTTAGAAGAAAACGCCAAGCATGCCAGTTTATTTTTAACAGGAGGGCAAGCCAACGGTTTAGCCTTTCAGTGGCGTGAAAATAGTGGTGGTACAACCAGTTTTTCTCCAGGGGAAAACCCCGGCACGATCACAGCACCCATTTGGCTTAAGTTAGAACGTAATAATAATTTGCTAAACGCTTATCAATCTTCTGATGGCATCCAGTGGATGTGGGTGGCTTCAAGAAACATTGAAATGAATGCTCAAATTTACCTAGGGCTAGCCACCAGTCCTCATCCTAGTAATGAAGGTGAGCTGGTTAATGTGACTTTTTCAAATGTGATGATCAGTAATGATGCTCCCACTGAGACAGAAGATGCAGCAGCAGCGGCGGAGGAAATGGCAGAGGAAACGGCAGCAGCAGAGGCTGAGGCAATGGCAGAAGCTGAAGCATTATTAGAAGCCGCGGCAGCAGCAGCGGCTGAGGCTGAGGCTTTGGCTGAGGCAGCAGCTTTGGCTGATGAAGCAGCGGCAGCAGAGGCAATGGCGCTGGCAGAAGCCGCGGCAGAGGCCGCAGCACAAGCAGCGGCAGATGCAAAGGCGGCAGAGGCAGCCGCTGCAGCAGCACAAGAAGAAGCAGAAGCCGCAGCACAAGCAGCGGCAGATGCTAAGGCTTTGGCAGAAGCAGAGGCAGCCGCACAAGCAGCAGCTTTGGCAGAAGCAGAAGCAGCCGCACAAGCAGCGGCAGATGCAAAGGCAGCAGCGGAGGCAGCGGCGGCGGCGGCAGCAGAGGCAGCGGAAGGAGAAGCCTGTAATGCCATCACAGGTAAAGATTTTTGGAAGCAAACCACCTGCGCAAATTGCCACGGTGAAACCAACCAAGGGGCCATCGCTAATGCAACGAATTTAAACCGCTTGGTTACCGGTAACCTAATGGAAAGCCTAACGGATGTAGTGGGCCTTGCTAAATATATTAATGACAATATGCCCAGTGATCCGAGCTTATGTGTAGGTGATGCGCCTGGTAGCTGTGCTTACGACACCGCCACTTATATTTTCTCTTTGCAAAATGATACTCAAGAATGTGAAACAGAAGGTGAATCTTCTGGACTAGTGATTACTCAAAAGCCATTAAGCAATGTTTTGTATAAAGCCAGCATGTCTTTGGCAGGCCGATTACCAACAGATCAAGAATTAAAAACCATTGAAGATAACGGATTAAATGGCCTAGATTCAGTGCTAGATAACGTTATGGTTGAAAATGCTTTTTACGATCGCTTAAAAGAAATTTACAACGACATGTTATTGCTAGGCCCTAAAGATGCCGATCAAGACGGCTATGACAAAGAGTGGTACAAAAACTTCACCGACGATGAAAGCAAGTACGCAAAAACCCTTAGCTATGACGCCTTTAATGATGAAATATTTTTATTGATGCGTTATGTGGTTGAGAACGATCGCCCGTTTACTGAATTTCTAACAGCCGATTATACCGTGGTGAATCCATACTCGGCTCATGTGTTTGGTGTGTACGATGACTTATCTTTTGATAAATGGACTGAATCAGAGTTTCCCAATCAGGATTTGTTAACCGATGATCCTTACGACTTAAAAGCGGTAAAGATTGCAGGTCTTCCTCATGCGGGCGCTTTAACCACACGACTTTTTCTTGATGAATCGGATACCAATAATGTTAACCGTAACCGTCATCGCTCGTACCTAGTATTTGACCACTTCTTGAATTTTAACTTGTTTTCTATACCAGGCCAGCGCCCTATGGCCACATCTTCTTCACTGACAGAGGTGATAGATAACCCCACTTGCAGCGGTTGCCATAACATTATGGATCCCGTTTCATCTTCTTTCCAAAACTTTAATGATAAAGGCGTTTATAAAATACCCAATACCTGGTATTCCGATAAAGGCGAAATGAAACCAGCAGGCTTTGCCGCCACCGACGAAGTATTTGACCCAGAAGCCAGTGAAGACCCTATACAGCTTTTAGCACAGCGTGTGGCTAACGATCCTAGTTTTGCAGAAGCCACAGTAAAGCGTATTGCTGAAGGTTTAACTGGGCAAAAAATGTTGCGTGATGTGGAAGCCATTATTGAAGAAGATGTGGCGTTATTTGAGGTGCAACAATCTTTATTAAGCGTTTGGAAAACGGCTTTTATTAATAGTGGTTACAACCTTAAATCTTTGATTAAAACCATAATCAAAAGCCCTTATTACGCCCCAGAAAGTGTTACCGGTGTTACCGAAATAGTGGCCGACAAAATTGGTGCAGTGCGTATTTTGTCTCCTGAAATGCTAACCCGTAAGTATTTGTTAGTGATGGGAGAAGGCGAATTTTCTGGCATTACTTCAAATAAAATTTTATACGGCGGCATCGATTATGACCTTGTGACTGAGCGCCTACTGGAACCCAATGGTTTCATGACCGCCATGCAAGAAACCTATGCCAATAAAATGGCCTGTGATGTGGTGAACTATGACTTCCAGCGTGATAATGACGAACGTTTGTATTTTACCGACCTTACCTTAAATGACTTACCTAGTGATGCCAGTCATGAAAATAACATTCGTGCCGCCATACAAAAACTGATGTGGCGTATGTGGGGCCAGCAAGTAAACGAAGATGATGAGCAAGTTAATCAAGCCTATAACTTGTTGAAAGATGTTCAGGTGGCCGGCATGAATGATAACGATGCATCGTCTTCTTTGAATTGCTATACCGATAATGGTCGAGTCAATAATTCAGATAACAATTATATCGAACGTTCATGGAATCTTTTGGTGGTGTACCTCGCTAGTGATTTCCAGTTCCTATACGAATAATAAGGCCAGATTATGAAACGCAGAGATTTTTTACAATTATTATCGGTAAGTGGTTTGGCCTGCAGTGCACCTATTGGTTTAAGCAAGGCCCACGCTGCTACTCGTCCTGATCAATTTTTTGTGACCATTTACGCGGAAGGCGGTTGGGACACCACGGCCTTTTGTGACCCTAAGGGCAATGCTAATCGCAGTGATGGCAATGGACCGGTGAATACCTATCAAACATCTGACATAGGAACAGCGGGCAACTTTAAATACGCGCCAAACTTAGTGGGCTTTGAAGAAAACGGTTTGGGCGCTAAAAATAAAACCTTTTTTGATAAACATTATAACAACATGACCATCATCAATGGCTTTGAAGCCTTGTCATCGGGTCACAGTATTAATTCGGCGGGCAGTGGCAATATGAATGGCCTGCCATCTATTGGCGCGCTGTTTGCTGCCAGCCATTTTGCAGATTCCTCTACCAGTTATGTGAGCTTTGGTGGTAATAGTGCCACTCGTAATTTGGTGCCGGTGTCTAAAATTGACAGCAAAACCAAAGTAAGTGATTTCATAAATCCAAACATGGTGCATTCAGATGCAGCCTACGATGTGTTTAAAAATTATCGTACCGCTCGTCAAGATGCCTTGCTGGCAAATGAAGGGGCCGTGGTTCGTCGTGGTGCCATGGGGAGATTGTTTAATGCGGTAAACGGCGATGCCAGTTTGTCTGCACTGGATACTTTTTTACCTGCGGCTGGTTTACAAAATGGCATTAATGGTCAAGCTGAATTTGTGGCAGCGGCGTTTGCTTCGGGTTTAACCGCAGCCGCCAATTTAGAGGTGGGTGGCTTTGATACTCACTCTAATAATGATAAATACCAAACCAGTAACCTAGGCAAAATGCTAGATGGCGTGGAGACCTTATACGCAGAAGCAGAGCGTCATGGCATAGCCGATCGCATGACGGTTTACCTTTGTTCAGAATGGACGCGCACGCCATTTTATAATGATGAAAGCGAAGGCAAGGACGATTACGGCATAGGCTCGGCTATTTTAATTAGCCCATCCAATAAAAATGGTAATGGTTTACTTCAATTAACCGATGCTGAATGTAACCTGTTAAAAGTGAATACTAATAACTTTCAAGCGGATGAAAACGGCTTAGAATTAAGTCAGCACCATATCCATAGATCATTGCGTCGCTTCTTGAATATTAATAGCGATTTACAAACCGCATTTGATTTGCCGGTTGAGCAGGATTTAGAGTTGTTTTTATAAAATAACGATTCGCTACTAGCCTGCATTTATCTATTTATTAATAGAGTCAATACAGGCTAGTAGCGATTTTATTCCCACTGATCGTTATGTTCTGGTTTTACCCACACTTAGAATCCCCACAACTTAAACACGTTAAACAGCCATCCATTAATATGGCCGCCTTAGTGTGGTATTTATTACAAAGTTGAGCTTCTTCTGGAAAGGCTAAATTATCTTCAGGGAGCGTAGTTTTTGTCTTTTCTAAATATCACCGAGGCCACTGGAGTAAGCTCTACTATTCATTGAAATTGATCCATTTTTTAATTAATAAACATTTAAAAATCGCGACGTAATGAATGTGCGCTACCTGAGTTTTAAATAATATCATTGATGGTGACATACACTCATACTCTGAGTTTTGTTTTGTATTTGACAAGCAGCAAGTATCGGATAATTGATTTACACCATGATCACATTCAGGATACTCGCGAACAGGTTCCGCAACGTATTTATGAATCTGTTATGAATTAAGAAGAAGCCTATTTGCAAGTATGGGAACGAGTTCAGGATAATATTGATATAGGCTATGTAAATCCGCTTTAGTAACGATTTATAACTACTTAATTTAAAAGACCCCTAGTAGCTGAAAGTTATTGAGGATGCTTTACAGTTAATATTTATCTGTTAATTGCGACAAATAAGTAAGTCAGAGCATAAAACCAAGTCACTTATAAAGTGACCAAGCTGAATGATTAAGAAAAATATGGGGTTAACTAGCTTTTCTTTGAATCTCTATACTCACCCGGCGCGCAATTATGCCAGCGCTTAAACGCATGATAAAAATTACTGTGGTCTGAGAAACCCAACTCATACGTAATTTGCTTCAATGAAACCGACGATTCTAGTAATAGAAAATCGGCCATTAGTTTCCGAGTATCATCCAGTAATGTGGTGTATGTCCAATCATCTTGCTTTAATCGTCTTTGTAGCGTTCTAGAGCCTAAGTTAAGGTGCGCTGCCACTGCCTTTAGACTTGGCTCCCCTTGAGCCAGTTCTTGTTTAATAAAGCTTCTTACTATTTCCGGAAATTCAGTTTTTTTACTGGTAGAAATTGCTGGTACATTGCCGAGATTTTCTAGGCCACCTGATAGCAAAGAAGGAATAAGCAGATCTTTGTTGTTTATAAAAATAGCGTATTCGGGCTGATCAAACTTTAATTGGCATTTAAATATTTCATCATAAGGCGTTCGGTCAGAGGGTTCGGGATGTACGAAGCTCACATACTTGGGTAACACATCAATATTGGTGGCAAAGCGAATGATAAATATAGAGAAGGCAAGGGATGCGTCAAAACCCTGCACAGGATGAGGTAAATTACCTTTATGGCGGTCGAAAATAATCTTAAGGCCTGATTCATAGGGCTGTAACCTAGCATGAAAAGCAAATCCAGCCGCCTCTTGCAATCCAATTAAGCGATGCATTGCTTCACCGATATTTTTACTGAGCAGCAAATTCAGACCCATAGGGAATGTGAGACTAAGGTTAGGTTGTTTCCCTAGCATGAGCCCAATGGCCGGATTTTTAGATAGCTGAGCGGCTTTGTGCCATAAGCAAGTCAGGTCATCAATTGAAATTGAGGCATCTGGATCATCAAGTTTTTCATGGCCGATACCGCTTTGCTTAATAAGTAAATCTGTATCCAATCCAGCCTTATCTAGGCTATCTAATACTAAATTTATCAGTGCCGATGAAACATATTGCTCTGCTATCACTATATGTATCCAAAAGATCGTATTTAAATGGGGGCACTAACTGAAGCTTGAGTTTATTCTGGGTTTTGTAGGCGGCGCAACCGATATGTCGTGTTCAAGCAATTAAAAGACACTATATACCAAAGTAAGCATTCGCAATATCCGCTAATTTAGCGTTGCTTCACTGCGTATTAAGGAAAGAATAACATGACATACAAAGCCCCTATTCGCGATATACAATTCGTGATGAATGAAGTATTGGATTTCCCAAGCCACTATCAAAATATTAGTACAGGTGCGAATGCCACTCCAGACATGGTGGATGCCATCTTAGAAGAAGGGGCCAAACTAGCGGAAAACGTACTGGCTCCCTTGAATCATATTGGCGACCACCAAGGCTGTGGATTTAAAAACGGTAAAGTCACCACACCCCCAGGCTTTAATGACGCCTTCCAACAGTACAAGGAAAGTGGCTGGCACTCACTGGCCATAGATGAATCCTGGGGCGGACAAGGATTACCCCACTCTTTGGGGAGTGTGGTGTCCGAAATACAATTTACGGCCAATCATGCCTGGGCCATTTATCCTAAAATAGCATTGGGTGCCATACAAACTATTCAGGCCCATGCCAGCGAAGAGCTTCAGGAAAAGTATTTGCCCAGTATGATTGAAGGAAACTGTGGCGGCACCATGTGTTTAACTGAATCTCATTGTGGTTCAGATTTAGGTTTATTGCGAACTAAGGCTGAGCCAAACGATGATGGCTCATACGCCATTACCGGCAGTAAAGTTTTTATTACCGGTGGTGAGCATGATATGAATGACAATAACATGCATATCGTATTGGCACGTATAGTGGGTGCACCTGAAGGAGTAAAAGGAATTTCGCTATTTATGGTGCCTAAAATCCATGTTAATGACGATGGATCACTGGGTGAAGCCAACGCAGTGAGCTGTGGCAGTATCGAAGAAAAAATGGGTATACATGGCAGCTCCACCTGTGTGATGAATTTTGATAGCGCTCAAGGGTTTTTGATTGGCAAGCCAAACAAAGGCATGCACTGCATGTTTACTTTTATTAACGAATCCCGTCTAGGTGTGGCTCAGCATGCACATGCTCATATTGAAGGCTCTTTTCAAAAGTCCTTAAGCTACGCGAAAGACAGATTTCAAATGCGGGCTCCTATTCGAAAATCACCTGACCAAGCCGCCGACCCCATTATCGTACACCCAGATGTACGCCGCATGTTACTCACCCAAAAAGCCTTTACCGAAGGCGCACGTATGCTCAATTATTATTGTGCAAAACAAGTAGATCTTCTTCATGAGCAAGGCAAAGATGAGCAAAAACATCAAGCGCAAAATTTGCTTGCATTATTAACGCCTATTGCCAAAGGTTTTATTAGTGAAGTGAGTCAAGAGGCTACTGGTTATGGCGTACAAATATTTGGGGGCCATGGTTATATCAGTGAATGGGGAGTGGAACAACACGTTCGCGATACTCGCATCACCACCATTTATGAAGGAACTACAGGCATTCAAGGTTTGGACTTATTGGGGCGTAAAGTACTGGCCACTAAGGGTGAAATTCTACTGCCATTTATAAATCAAGTTAAAGCGTTTTGTGCCAAAAATAAAGGTCACACTTTAGCAGATCAAGTTGAGAAAAGTGTAGAAAAATTACTTGAACTAACCGATGTGGTAGCTACTAAAGCCAGCAATCCAGATGAAATTAATGGTGTTGGAGTAGACTACTTAATGTTTGCAGGTTACACAGTGTTAGCCTATTTCTGGGCGCAGTCATCAGTCATATCTCAATCTTCACTTGATGCTGGTACTAGTGAGAAAGGTTTTTACAAGGCAAAAATAGCTACTGCTAATTTTTACTTTAGTAAGCTATTGCCTCGTACTGCCACTCTGGAACTGACCATTAAAGCGGGCGTTGAAGACTTGATGGCCATTGAGGATGAACACTTTTGCTTCTGAATACTGAGGCACCTCTAAAAAATAGTATTCTTCTGTGCGTGAAGCTACAGAGGCTAAATGTTAGGCGCACGTTGCAGTAAAGGGGCTTGCAGGAAACTCCATGTGCTACCTAGTGAACGATTATAATGAGAGATGTTATTTTGATTATAGGGATTTTTAAAATTTGTTAACGCAAAAATACAAATTAAAGATCTGAAGAAAATTAAATACCGATAAAACTAATCACCTTATCTTGCAGAGTGAACATTAGGAAAAATATGAAAACACGTATTACTGAATTATTTGGCATCGAGTACCCGGTTCTTCAAGGGGGGATGCACTATGTGGGTTTTGCCGAGCTTGCTGCAGCCGTATCCAATGCAGGTGGTTTAGGCACCATTACTGGCCTTACGCAAAAGTCACCAGCCGATTTGGCTAATGAAATTGCCAAATGTAAGAGCCTAACCGACAAGCCGTTTGCAGTTAACCTGACTTTTTTACCTGGTTTTTCCAATCCAGATTATCCAGGTTACATTAAGGCAATCGTTGAAGGCGGCGTTAAAATTGTTGAAACTGCCGGTCGCTCTCCACAAGAATATATGCCACTTCTAAAAGAAGCCGGCATTAAGGTGATTCACAAATGTACTTCTGTACGGCACGCTCTAAAAGCCGAAAAAATTGGTTGCGATGCAGTCAGTGTTGATGGTTTTGAGTGTGGCGGTCATCCAGGTGAAGACGATATTCCAAACATGATTTTATTACCACGTGCTGCAGAAGAGCTTACAATTCCATTTGTAGCGTCTGGCGGTATTGGTAATGCACAACAGTTGGTGGCCGCATTAGCATTGGGTGCCGAAGGTATTAATATGGGCACGCGCTTTATTGCCACTAAAGAAGCCCCTGTTCACCAAAATGTTAAAGATGCCATTGTGGCTGCCAGTGAATTGGATACAGCATTAATCATGCGCCCACTTCGTAATACAGAGCGTGTACTGAAAAATGCCAATGTACAAAAAATCATCGACATTGAAAAAGAAAAAGGCATGGATACCAAGATTGAAGATATCATTCCTATGGTTGCTGGCGTGTATCCTAAAGTGATGACAGACGGCGACATGGATGCAGGCGCTTGGAGCTGTGGCATGGTGGCCGGTTTAATTCATGACATTCCAAGTTGTGATGCATTGGTTAGCGAAATTGTAAAAGAAGCCAAGGATATCATCCAGGGTCGATTAGCGGCATTTACCTGAAATACGATTTCTCTAATGGGTACATCAGTCACTCACCAGATTAACTCGGTGAATGACTGATAGATTGTTCAGGTTGAAAGTGAGTTCCTATAATTATTAAGGCATTGCGAGGTTAATCTTTAAAATTTTAACCCCTAGAATAATCCCATGATTTATTTAAAGCCTTTTACTATTTATCAGCCTAATTACAATTGAAAATATTAAGGATCTAATCGTGCCTACTATTAATTTAGACAAAAAAGATGGAGCGCATATTTTAATCCTAGTTAACAATTAGAACGAAAATAAATTAAACTTGGAGGTGGTCAACAAATATCTTCAGGTGTTAGAAACCGTTGAAAAGTATAAAGGTAATATCTCACTACTAATTACTGCTTGTGATAACGAAAAAACCTTTCTACGGGCATAGACCTGAAATGGTTAATGACGCAGAAATACGATATTTAAAGAATTCATAAAGGTATTTGAGAGCGTATTTTATCGTCTTGGTAAATCACGGGCCGTACCAGAGTCTACGGAGATTAGGCTACACCTATACACAGGAAAGTGCCTCTAGGAACTAGGGTTCAATCCAGCCTTTTCTAGGCTATCTAATACTAAATTTATCAGTGCCGATGAAACATATTGCTCTGTTATCACTATATGTATCCAAAAGATCGTATTTAAATGGGGCCACTAACTGAAGCTTGAGTTTATTCTGGGTTTTGTAGGCAGCGCAACAGATATGTCACGTTCAAGCAATTAAAAGACACTATATACCAAAGTAAGCATTCGCAATATCCGCTAATATTTTTCTCTCTAATACCACGATCAAGAAATTAATATTCCTTAAAAACAATAGGTTACTCTATGTTAGAGCCAGTGCAAACACCGCTTGATTATTTGTATCGATGGGAAAAATTGGATCCTCATGGGTGCTATTTACGACAGCCATGCAATGGTGAATGGCATGAGTATACATGGAGAGAAGTGGCAGACACGGCTCGTCGGGTGGCTTCGGCACTACAAAGCCTGGGTGTGAAAAAAGGGGGGCGTGTGGCCATTTTATCGAAGAATTGCGCTGAATGGATAATAGCCGATCTTGCCATGATGATGGCGGGCGCCATCAGTGTTCCTTTATTCCCTATGCAATCCAAAGAATCAATGCTGCACGTGTTAGAGCATTCCGAGGCATCTGTCCTATTTCTAGGTAAGTTAGATAATCTACCTGAAGTGATAAATGATCTTTCTGACAGCATTACAACAATTGGCTTTAATTATGATGGCGTCGAAGCCCAACTAAAATGGGATGACGTAGTAAAAAAATACAGTCCTATAATGGAGCCGTGTCGTCCTGAGCTAGAGAGTATTTTTACTATTGTTTACACATCGGGAACTACAGGATATCCAAAGGGTGTTCAACATAGCTATCGAGCCATATCTTTTGTTTCTAGCAATAATGTCAAAGAGTCTAACTTAAACCAAAACGATCGATTCCTCTCATTTTTACCTCTGGCTCACGTGGCTGAACGTGTTCTGGTGGAGTTTTCTAGTCTTTATGCTGGTTGTGCGGTTTCATTTGTTGAGTCACTCGATACATTTGCTAATGACATTAAACATATTAAACCCACCGTATTTGGCGCGGTGCCTCGTATTTGGGTAAAACTTCAAATGAAGGTATTGGAAAAAATTTCTCAAGAGACGTTAATAAACATTCTTAGGGTTCCTATATTAGGGTGGTTTGTTAAACGAAAAATACGCCGTAACTTAGGTTTGGAAAAGGTAAAAGACTTTATATCCGGTGCTGCACCATTACCAGAATCGGTCATGGTCTTTTTTAGGCGCTTGGGGATTAATATACAAGAGCTTTACGGAATGACAGAAAACCTTGCCTATGGGACATTTAATAAAAAAGAAGATATACGCTTTGGCACAGTGGGCACTAACAGGTTGGGGGGGGAGATGAAAATATCGGATGAAGGTGAAGTCCTATTTCGAAGCCCAGCCATTATGAAAGGTTATTATCTTGATAAAGAAAAAACATATGAAGTGATTGATTATCTTGATTTTTATCATACTGGGGACGCCGGCGAGATATGTGAAGACGGATTTTTGAAAATAACGGGGCGGATTAAGGATACATTTAAAACTTCGAAAGGTGAATTTATCACACCAACCATTATTGAAGAAATGCTCTCTGAGAATACCAGTATTGAACAGGTTTGTGTGGTTGGGCTTGGTATGCCACAGCCCATGGCTTTGGTTGTTTTATCTGAGAGCGCTCGATCAATGCCCAAAGATGAGCTTAGTAATGATCTTTTTTCCACTTACCAAAAAGTGAATGCAGGCCTTAAATCTCATGAGACTATTAATAGCCTAATTGTTGTGAAAGATGAATGGGTGCCAGGGGATTATTTTATGACACCGACGCTTAAGATAAAAAGGAATGAATTATTTGATAATTATAGACATATTTTGGACAGGAACTCGGAAGTAAGAGGTGTGGTTTGGGAGTAGATTTTTAAGCGTTACATTATTTAGTATAAAAAATTAACTAAAATATCTGTATCGTAAATTTAGCGAGGATAAGTCACTATGAAAAAACATACTTGGTTTCAGCTGAAGGAACACCCGGAGATTTATTATGGGCAATATCTTGTGCCAAACTTTATCTCTAATTCAGTGGCTATAAAGTCGTCTGAAAATAATTGGGTCTTGATTAGCCCAGGGGAAAATATGCTGGATAACTGGCATGAGGAATGGAAGAATACACAAACTAAAATTAGCATAATTTTTCCTAATTCTTTTCATTATATGGGTGTTAAAACATGGTTAGAGCAGTTTCCAGGTGCAAAACTTTATGCCAGTAGAAAAGCTAAAAGAAGACTAGAGCGAAAGGGTTTTTGTAATATACTGGCGCTTGAGTGCGAGAAGCCCGATCTTCCAGTGGGCTATGATATTCTTATTCCTCCTGGACATCGTGGTGGTGACGTATGGGTTTCGAAGAGGAATGAAGATGGAAATAGCTTATGGATCACCTGTGATAGCTTTTTAAATTATGACCGTGTTTCAAGAAAGCCTATCGCTCGTATTTTGCAAAAAATATTGGGGGCAGCGCCTGGCTTAAAGATCAGTCAGTTTATAAAGTGGCTGCTGTTAGATGAAAAAAAATCGTTTAAACACTGGGTATTAAAGCAACTGGATAAAGATAGGCCTACTATCTTGATACCCAGCCATGGGGAGGTTGAGGTTGACCCATTACTGACAACAAGGCTGAAAAAACTAATAGAAAAGAGACTTTAATAAAGTCTCTTTTCTATTTGGGTCACCTACACATACTACTTTAAGTGATAGCTAGCTTAGCCACACTTAGAATCCCCACAACTTAAACACGTTAAACAGCCATCCATTAGTATGGCCGCCTTAGTGTGGCATTTATTACAAAGTTGAGCTTCTTCTGGAAAGGCTAAATCATCCGCGCTGCCGGTTGATTGTGCCTTTTTATTTGCACTGTTGGCCGCATCAAATTGAGCACGTTTTTCATCTAAGATGCTTTGTTGGTGGGCTGGAATGTCAGGCTTTTTTAATAGCCCTATCATCGTGAAATGTTTCTCTAAGGCATCACCAATTTCAGCCACCACCGAAGGCATGAACTTTCCGCCCCGTTTAAAATAGCCACCGTGAGGATCAAACACGGCTTTTAATTCTTCGGCTAAAAAGGTTACATCGCCGCCTTTTCTAAATACCGCCGAGGCCACTCGGGTAAGCGCTACTATCCATTGAAATTGATCCATATTTTTTGAATTAATAAACATTTCAAAAGGGCGCCGTAGTTCATGTACGCTACCCGGATTTAAAATAATATCGTTAATGGTCACATATAAAGCATGCTCTGAATTGGGGGTTTTTATTTTATAAGTAGAGCCCATTAATAATTCTGGGCGCTGCACATTTTCATGCATGTGTTCTATATCAACAACTGGCTCTTTTTTAGGCTGGCTAGCTTCTTGATCAGAGCCTTGTTTGGCCACTTCATAGGCCACAATATTTTTAGTGATTTTTATGTTCATGTGAATATTCCGATTTTAATTTAAATGCTTTGGTTTAGGCCCGTTATTTCAGGAAAAGTAAATGTCATAGCTTTCCGTAATAGCCTTCTTTTAATGCATCGTAAAGGTTGGCGGCTGTGTGTTGCTCGCCATCGTATTCCACTGTTTCATTGCCCTTTAATTCAACCACTTCACCATCTTCAAGAGTGAATTTGTAAAGTGTATTTTCTAAATCATCTTCTTTTACTAATACCCCTTGAAAAGCTTCGGGGTTAAAGCGAAAGGTGGTGCAACCTTTTAAGGCTTGCTCGTAGCCGTATTGATAAATATTTTTAAAGTCTTCAAATGGGAAGTCACTGGGGACATTGGCAGTTTTGGAAATAGAGGAGTCTATCCACTGTTGTGCCGCCGCTTGAATGTCTACGTGTTGTTTTGGGCTAATGTCATCGCTGCACACAAAATAGTCGGGCAGTTTATTTTCATCCTTTGAAAATGGCATGGCCTGTTCATTAATAAGGGACCGGTAAGCCAACAGTTCAAAGGAAAATACATCGACTTTTTCCTTGGTTTTTTTACCCGGCTTAATGATGTTGCGAGAATAATGATGAGCAAAACTGGGCTCAATGCCGTTACTGGCATTATTGGCAATGGATAAGCTGATCGTGCCAGTGGGGGCAATCGAGCTATGGTGAGTGAAGCGCGCACCGTGCTGAGCAAGCTGGTGAACGAGGTCTGGGTCTTGCGAGGCAATCTTCTGCATGTAGTGGCTATATTTTGCGTGCAGTAATTTACCCGGTAATTTGTCCCCCTCTTTATAGCCATCTTTTACTAATTGTGGGCGCTGGCGTAAGTGTTGTGCGCTTAAAGTAAATTGCTCCTCCATGATGGGGGCGCAACCTTTTTCTTTGGCTAATGCTAAACCCTGTTGCCAGCCGGTTAACGCCATTTGTCGTGTGACCTCTTGGGTAAAGGCCAATGAATCCTCATGGCCATAGCGCATGCCTAACATGGTAATGGTTGAACCTAAGCCTAAATAACCCATACCGTGGCGACGCTTGCGTTTAATTTCGTCTTTTTGTCCTGCTAATGGTAAGCCATTTATTTCGACAACGTTGTCGAGCATGCGCGTGAAAATACTCACCACCTTGTTGTATTTTTTCCAATTGAATTTGGCATTCTGGGTAAAAGGCTCTTCAACGAAATGAGTAAGATTAATGGAACCCAATAAACAGCTGCCATAGGCTGGTAGGGGTTGCTCGCCACAGGGGTTCGTGGCGCGAAGGTTTTCGCAAAACCAGTTGTTGTTCATCTGGTTAACCTTGTCTATTAAAATAAAACCTGGCTCGGCAAAGTCATAAGTGGAACTCATAATGAGGTTCCATAATTTTTGTGCAGCAATGGTTTTATAAACTTTGCACGCTACTAAACCTTTTTCGTTGGTGATGTAATCGGTATGAATAGGCCAGTCTTTCCAGATCACTTTTGATGAGTCATCAAGGTCAAGCTGTTCTCTTTGCTGCTGCTTTAGCCCAATGGGAAATACCAGTGGCCATGGTGCTTTATCTTTCACCGCTTGCATAAATTCATCGGTAATTAAAAGAGATAAATTAAATTGGCGTAGGCGACCATCTTCACGCTTGGCTTTTATAAAGTCTAAAACGTCAGGGTGAGATACATCAAAGGTGGCCATTTGTGCCCCACGGCGCCCGCCTGCGGAAGACACGGTAAAACACATCTTGTCGTAAATATCCATGAATGACATGGGGCCAGATGTATAGGCGCCAGCGCCATTCACAAAGGCGTCTTTTGGGCGCAGGGTAGAAAATTCATAACCAATGCCGCAACCCGCTTTTAGCGTTAAGCCCGCTTCCTGAACTTTACTTAATATATCGCTCATGGAATCTTCTAAAATTCCCGACACCGTACAGTTAATGGTAGAGGTGGCGGGTTTGTGATCTTGCGCACCGGCGTTACTGATAATTCGCCCAGCAGGTATGGCGCCATTTTCTAGGGCCCATTCAAATTTAGGCAACCACTTTAGTTGTGTTTTTTTGTCTTTCTCTACTTCGCTTAAGGCTTTTGCCACTCGTTTAAAGCTGGCCTGTATGTCGGCATCTAGGGCATTGCCTTGGGCATCCTTCAAGCGGTATTTACTGTCCCAAATATCCATGGAAGCCAGTTGTAAAGGAATCGGCTTAGGTTGCGCATCTTGTTTTTGTTGTTGGCTTGATGCGTCCAAAGTGTGGTCACTCATTGCTATTTTCCCTGAGTTATTAAATGAATTAGGCGTGATGGCCAAGCTTGCCTATAAAGTGAATAAAACGTCCTTTAAGGCCATAAAGGTAAAGAATTCACTATATGTTGTGTTTTGATGTTTTAAAATTACCATATATTGGGGGTTTGTATATATGATGATTTTTGTTTTGAATGATTTTGTTGATCTTAGTCATGGGAGTTTTAAATCTTTAAGAAGCTAAAATAAGCAGTAGATAAAAGTCATTACCTATTTAGAGAGCGATATTGAGAGCGATATGGGCAGGCAAAACTAAGAGGGAGTGGGCCGAAGCAATACAATGCTTAGCTAGGGACATAAATACGAGGCGACTCAATTTGGCTTACTTAATAGATGTCTTTTAAAACTAAACTTACGTGCTTTGTTTAAGTGGAAACATCTATCGGTATGTTTTTTATACAGTCTGTAAGGCGTATTTTAAAGTGGCATCATTTGAAACACTGCTCTCGCGGCTTCACCTGCAAAGACATATACTGGCCTGAAATTTATGAGTTAGACGTAGAGTATGACAGTCACTGCCAAAAAATTATCACCCGGCCGCCCCACTGGACAGCGTAACGAAGAAACCCGAGAGAAGCTGCTGGTGAGTGCATTAGAGATATTTTCTCAGCAAGGTTTTGAAGCGGCCAGTGTTCGAAAAATTTCAGCCAATGCTGGAATGGACGCGGCGCTTATTCGACATTATTTTGGGTCTAAACAAGGGTTATGGGAAGAAGTGATTTGTCTGGCTGGAGAGCAATTTAAAGCACAAAGTGTCATTGTGTTTAATGAGTTGGCGCAGCATCAAGGCAATGTTCGTAAAATGCTAACGGTAGCCCTAAATCACTTCATAAATTTTAGCGCCAGTCATCCTCAATTGGCCATGTTTATCTCCAATGAAGCCACAGTAGCGGGGCCACGTATTGATTTTATTGTTGAGCAGTTTGTGCGTCCTGCATTTGCGCAGTTTATGCCGTTAATAAAAGCAGGTATTGAACAAGGGCATGTGGCAAACAGCGAGCCCAGAATCCTTTATTTTATGCTGGTTCACGCCATCACCATGCCGCTGGCTTTTCCTGGGTTAATTAATCAATTTCCCGGTGAGAAAGTGGGCAGTGAAGAGTTTGTTGAGCAATTACGCTCGGCCGCATTGGCCACTTTTTTGTTGCCGGAAAAATAATTCGGCCTAACCATACCCATGAACTTTGGCCGCAATCAGCCGCTTGTTAATGAAATGCTGCTTGAGTTCAAGGTTAAATGGCATCGAATGCCCCTTGTACTTATCTTCTAAATTATTTAAATAAAGCAGCTTTAATGGCCTAGAAGCACATTTAAAGCCCTGCTGTCTCAATGATTTTCGTCGTTTTTGATCTTCGTTCTAACCTTCCCTTAAATTATTAAAAACCTAAAACCCCTATATTTATAGGCATTTTAACCAATTTAAACAGATGCTTTTCTTTTTGTTTAAAATTCCTTCTTGATTATTCTACAGTTGATGAATTAATATTACTCCACACTCGTAGAATTAACTGGGAAAGACATGAAATTGAATAATTCTAAAAAAGTGCTGGTCGGTTTCACGGGGTTAATAGCATTGGTGCTGCTCATAACTTCAGGCCCCAATCGAGAAGACACCTATCAGGAATTTGCCACCGAGTCTTATGTGGGCCTTGAAAATGGTGTGCAAAGGTTAAGTGACGGCACCTTCATGGTGAGCTCATTGGTTAACTTTCCCAATGCCAGTGCTCAAATGTACAAGTGGTGGTTCACCGATTATTTACAAACCACTGAGCAGTACCAAAGGTGGGAGCCTAGTGCCCATACTTGGATGGATTGGCAGCATAAAAAAGCCGGTGAAATTGTCGGCGCGCATCATTTAGTGCATGAACTCCTTGGGGGCCAAATGATTAAGCTAAGAATTCAATTTGTTGAGCCTGTGCAGGTGTTGGGATTTGATCCTAGTAATCAAAACACCCAAGCCATTTGTGCGGTGGTAGGAGAACTTGAAAGCTCCATGAATATCGCCCAAATGTGTCATGTTGCACGTAACAAGCCTTGGGGTGTTGAAGTGCGCTCACGTTTTTGGATGGGGGTAGTAGCAGATCGTGAAGCTGGCACCATTAAGTCAGCAGCTCTAAACCTTGCAGCCAACAACCCCATTAGCAGACGCTTGGCGGTCAGTGAATCGGATGCCTTGGCGTTGCAAAGACACTGTATCGAAGAAATGAGTACCCTAAGCTCTTACCTTCCTGAAATATACGCACAGGCCCATGCTTCCTTGGAAAATGCCAGCGCGCAAACCCCTTAAAATGAATGCTTGCCAAACTGCATTTAATAAGGCGACTTTGAGCGTTCATTTCAAAACCAGTGGCTAAATTAACAATCTATAATGTTTAGGGACGAACATATAATCCATCACTAATAATACATGTGCGGTGGTGAATCAATAATGAATGTTAAAGCTATTTATTAGCTTTTTAATGCAAGTAAATGAGGTATTAGCATGTTCTCTAAACGCAATTATAAAATATCAGGATTAGTTGTTGGCTTATTTTTATTGGTCTGTTTGATTATTTATATCAATCGTGACGGCCTCATTAACCTTGCATTAAAGGGCGAAATTAAAACCGCCTTTGTAACAAAAGAAGTTAACGATGATCATTTTGAAGTGATGTTTTGTGGCACTGGTACTCCTAGGTTTAACAAAGACCGAGCACAGCCTTGTTTAATGATCAGCGCAGGCAAGCAAAATATATTATTCGAAGCGGGCCAAGGGGCTTTGTGGTCAATGGAAAAAATGAAGGCGCCATGGCAAAAGCTAAATGCGGTGTTTATTAGTCATCTTCATTCTGATCATATGTCAGGGCTGGGAGAAGTGATTCAAAATGGTTGGGTGGCAGGACGTCAAAATGCCATTGATGTATTTGGCCCTAAGGGCATTAAGGGCGTGATTGAGGGTTTTAAACAGGTTTATAAAGAAGACATAGATGAACGCTTAGTGACTTTTGATAATAACCCTAAAAAGAAAATTGAAAACATATGGGGCAAGGTTCATGAAGTGGTTATTGATGATGAAAAAGCCCATGTGGTGTATGACAAGCAAGGGCTTGTGGTAAAAGCATTTAAAGTAGATCACCCCAATTGGGGATACGCCTATGGCTATAAAATTGAATACCGTGGTAACAGCATAGTGTTCTCAGGAGATACTCGCGAAACCGATGCCATTGTACGTCATAGCCAAGGAGTCGATTTACTGATTCATGAAGCTTACAACAAAAATCTAATGGATAAAGTAGCCATCATTATGGACGAACTACAATTGCCCATTGATTCTAAAACGGTTCACAATATTGCCGCGGTACATACTGAAACCATCGCTCTGTCTAAACTTGCGCAACTTGCTAATGTTAAGCGCCTAGTGCTAACCCATATGATTCCTCCTGTACCCGCTATTAGTTTAGCGGAATCTTATTTCATGAATGGCATGTCTGATTTTTATAAAGGGGATTTGTCCATGGCCAGGGATGGCACCCGAATAAAATTAAATTCCAAGGAATAACTTAAATTACCTTTATAGAAAACCATAAAATTTTAATTATAAAAATAAAAAATTAATTATTTGGAAGTAAATATTATGAAAAATAATAGCGCTGTTTTTTCAATGAAAAACCCATTCGTGCCTTTGATTCCCATGTTAATTCCCATGTTGATGGCCGCACAGGTACAGTCATTTGAATTTTATTCTGGCGAGTTGGAAGGCACATTTAATTCAGACATTTCTATTGGTTCAAGTTGGCGTGTAGAAGACCAGGATGAGAGCCTATCGGTTGATAACAATGTAGATGACAGTAACTTAAACTACGCCAATGGTGATGCCTTTAGTCAGGTGATTAAAGGAAGTCATAGTTTGTCATTAAATTACAAAAACTATGGCGGCTTTATTCGTGGTAAATACTGGCATGACCTAGCACTTGAAAATAATAAGATTGATCATGGCTCTGCCAATACCGCAACCCTAGGAGGTGATCGCGGTAATACAGTCACCCATAATGGTGGCGAGCTGGATGATTCTGGTTTTAACGGGCTGTCAAAATTTTCAGGTGTCGCACTGCTTGATGCTTTTGTATACGCATCTGTTGAAGTGGGGGATATGCCGTTGGATATTCGTTTAGGTAAACAGGTACTAAGTTGGGGGGAAAGTACTTTTATACGGGGGGGCATTAATACGGTTAACGCCATTGATGTGAACGCCTTTACCCGAGCAGGTGCTGAATTAAAAGAGGCGCTGTTACCGACGAACATGGCGTTTGCAAGCCTAGGCTTAACCGATAACACGAGTATAGAAGCCTTTTACCTATTGGATTATCAAGAAACCGTCATGCCTGGCTGTGGCACTTATTTTTCACCCACCGATACGATTTCTGAAGGGTGTGATTTAAGTACCGTTAAATTTTACGACACCCATCTTGTCAGAGATGAAAACGGTACTCGTCGACCCGATTCTGACGGGCAATTTGGTTTTGCCATGCGCTATGTTCTGGAAAACTTAAACGATACTGAGCTAAGTTTATATTGGAAAACTCAGCACTCAACTACTCCCAGTCAGTCGGCCATGAACACTCACTTTAGCGATGCTCAATTGAATGCCGCCGGTCAAGGGGCAGTGGCACAGGCATTGGCTTTTAATCCACAACTGACGGCCCAACAACAGGGTTATATTTATATTCAAGGCTACGGTCAAACCGCCTTAAGTGATACAACGTTTTATACTGAATACGTGGAAGACCAAGCGTTAAGCGGTTTAAGTTTTGCCACGACAATTGCAGATGTGGCGGTATCGGGAGAAATTTCACACCGCCAAGATGTACCACTGCAAATAAATATTGCCCAGTTTATTTTAGTGTCAACCAATGCTAATGCCATTGCTGTCACTCAGGGGTTTGGTTCGAGCATTTTAAATGATGAGGTTAATCAAGTTAGCGCTGGCAATGAGGTAAAAGGTTATCGTTTATTTGATACTTTGCAGGCTCAATTTACCGCCATTAAATTATTCGATGGTGTGTTGGGAAGTGATCAATTAACGCTTGTAACGGAGTTGGCATACACCCAGGTACATGGTCTTAAAGAGGGGGATGATGAAATAAAATTTGGCGGCAGTGAAGAAGCGGATGCCGGCAGTTTTGATACGCCAGAATCTTCGGGTATTAACTTGCAGTTAAGCGCCGATTACTCCAATGCATTTTCAGGTGTCAATCTACAGCCTAAGTTGTCTTTTAGTAAAGGCATAGAAGGGAACGCGCCCAATGCCACAACCGGATTTAAACAAGGGGAGCAATCTTTGACCATGGGAATGGATGCCAATTACTTATCTTTGTACAAGGCTTCACTTTCCTACACGCAATTCTGGGGAGGTGAGTTCAGCCGCAAAAGAGATCGTGATTATATGTCGGCAAGTGTAGGTGTTCAGTTCTAGTTTCTGCGCAAGTTAATCCGTTTTACTCTTTTAATTTCTAATAATCATAAAGAATGAGCCTGTGTAGTTGGGCTCATTCAGGGTATTTAATATGAAAACAAAAATTATCACAGCTTCGATATTTGTAATGTTATTAAGTAACGTTGCCATGGCAAAAGTTTCCCAGCAGAAGGCCAGCATTCTTGGGCACTCTTTAACGCCCATGGGTGCACAAATGCAAGGTAATGCCTCAGGCAGCATTCCAGATTACAGCGGTGGACTAAAGCATAATTCGGCAACCAATCCGCTTGCGAATATATATAAACATGAAACCCCCTTGTTTGTTATTACCAGTGAAAATCTATCACAATTCCAAAAAAATTTAACCCAAGGCCAATTAGCCTTATTTAAAAAGTATCCAAAAAGCTACAAGTTGCCTATCTATAAGACCCATCGTAGCGCCGCCTACCCGCAGCGAATTTATGATAAGGCTTTAAAAAATGCCACCAATACAGAGTTAAGCACCACGGGCAATGGTTTAATTAATTTTGATGAAACAGCGCCCTTTGTTATTCCTAACAACGGACTAGAAGTCATGTGGAATCATTTGAGCCGCTATAGAGGCGGGGCGATTTCCCGTGGTATCTCAACCATAGTGGTGCAACGCAATGGTGACTTTACTCCCATCCATGCCACCACAAAGCTGACAACCCCTCATTATTTATTGGAGGGTTATGATGATAAAAAAGATGACAATATCTTATTTTACTTTCGACGCTCAGTAACCAGCCCTGCGCGTTTTGCAGGTAACCACTTTTTAGTTCATGAAACTTTAGACCAAGTGAAGCAAGCGCGAAATGCTTGGCTGTATAATTCGGGCCAACGCCGTACGCGCCGCGCCCCTGATGTGGAATACGATGCCCCTGCAAATGGCACGGAAGCCCTGCGAACCGTTGACGCGGTAGACATGTTTAATGGTGCTCCCGACCGATTTGACTGGAAGCTTGTGGGCAAAAAAGAAGTGTACATTCCTTATAACGCGTTTAAATTAGCCGATGAAAATGCTCGTTATAAAGACATCATTCAAGCAGGGCATTTAAATCAAGATTTTAGCCGTTATGAGCTGCACCGTGTTTGGCAAGTAGAAGCCACATTAAAAGAAGGCAGTCGCCATTTGTTTGCAGCGCGTACTTTCTACTTAGATGAGGACACCTGGCAAATCGCCCTAAGTGATAGTTATGACCATCACGGAGAATTGTCACGAATAGATGAAGGGCACGCTATTCAAA
>OJDR01000110.1_pt1 | contig 32338 bp, 28 predicted proteins | sample 1593081 | NCBI WGS metagenome assembly OJDR01 (sample SAMN05416873, study PRJEB24817) | seawater metagenome | isolation source: Sea water | place: Canada:Atlantic | collected 2013-11
CCAATTATCACTCATCACTTTAATGTTGATGATTTTCAACAAGGTTTTGATATCATGCGTTCAGGACAATCAGGTAAAGTTATCTTAAATTGGGAATAATGAATAATGGCAAGTAGCGAAGAGAATTTTAAACATATGCAAATCAGTGAGCTGCATAAGGTATTAGCTGATGAATCACATGTGGTTGTTGATATTCGTGATCCTGCTTCATTTCAATCGGGGCATATCCCGAATGCGATACATTTAAGTAATGAGAGCTTACCTGATTTTTTACGCGATGCGGATTTTGATGCCCCTGTAGTGGTTTGTTGTTATCACGGTATTTCAAGCCAGCAGGCAGCACAATTTTTGATCAGCCAAGATTTCACCGAAGTGTATTCGCTTGATGGTGGCTTTACTGATTGGCAATTACAGTATCCGGATGCTGTAGCACGTTAATGCTAGCATCTGATTTACGGCCTTTGGTAAAAGTAACGCAACATAATATTGCGTTACTTTTTTGTAATTACCTGCAAACCATTCAGATCCAAGCGCAAGTTGAAAAAGCAGATGCAGGTTTTGTTATTTATTGCCAAGAAGATAAATATGAATTTGCGCAACAAGAATTTGAGCAATTTATCGCCCAACCCTACCAAGCTAAATATCAGCAAGCCGCGTGGCAAAGTGCTGACGTAACTGAAGTCAACGCCAGTTCACCCGCACTGCTGAGTAGTTTTAAAAAACAATTTTTGTCTCATGCCGGCGTGGTAACGTTAATCGTTTTTGCTTTATGTTGGTTAGTTTTTCTGGCCAGTAATTTAGGTTGGGGCAAGGCATTATTTCATCAATTACAATTTTACCCACAACTTAGTGTTGATGCTATGCTGCAAGCGCCTCATCGCTTATTCGGTCCGGCATTTTTTCATTTTTCATGGTTACATATTGTTTTTAATACGATGTGGTGGTGGCAATTGGGGGGCTCGATAGAGCAAGTCACAGGAAAATTCAGTTTAATTAACTTATTCGTGGTTTCAGCATTAGTGTCTAATGTTGGACAGTTTATGGTTGATGGTCCTAGTTTTGGCGGCTTATCAGGCGTGGTATACGCCTTAGTTGGCTATGTTTGGTGGCTGGGCTGGCTCATGCCGGAAAAAGGCTTGTCACTGTCTAAACCGATCATTGGTTTTATGTTGTTTTGGTTATTACTTGGCTACACGAGTTTAATGCCAATTAATGTTGCCAATACCGCTCATTTGTTGGGTCTACTTTCTGGTTGTATGTTGGCTTACTTGCAAGCTTTAAAAGCAAAAAAACACACTTCTTAAACATGCAGAGTGTGTTTTTACGTTATATTAATTAATTTTTAGTTATCGAGCCACTGGGTAAATAAAAGTTTTTTAATTAATGGTTTGCCGGTTTCTTGTTCTAATAATTGTTTAACTCTTTCTTCACATAAGCGCTGTATTTCATGGCGGCCATTGATTGACTTAACTTTTGATTCAGGCTGCTGACCGATAATATTGATAATCGCATCGCGAAGCAATGGCGAGTGATGTTCAACAACTTCATAGTTAGAAGCGTCTTCGATCATGAGTTCTACGGTGAGGCGAACATAGCCCATTTTCTTCTTCACGGCGACATAGTTAGTGACAATCGACGGCTCAAAACCGAAATAAGCATAATCAGCGGCTTTCACTGATGCCGTGCTTAGCAACGTTAACAATAGAATAAAGGGTAATTTCATAACACTAAAACTCGAATTATAGGTAGTTAATTATTTAAATAAATGGCTTACTGCTGAGACGTTACTTTGTAACTCTTCTCAATAATAACGTGATTTTTGTTTACGCGCTGAATTATTTAATGTTTTTTATTCGCCAACTTATCAAAAATGGCCTTGGTCAGATCGCTCTCATCGATGTTGGCTCACCAATACATGGCGTAGGCTATATTTTTGTCATGCTAAACGCTATCATACGTCGTTTTTCGTTAAATAGTTTTTCAGGTATGACAACAGAGCATTCATTATTTCCAGTACAAATGATCGTCAATTGGCATTCGCCAGATACTTACATTCTTCCTAATAGGTTACGTGACTGGTTACTGGACCCGAGTTCGTTAACTGCGCGGCTAAAATACCATTGTCGGGAGTTTCGTGTTGAAGTGCTAGGACAGAAAATTATCGCTTGTGATGCCTGTGAAGCTAATGAAGATATTATTGTTGGTGAGCAAGTATTAGTGCGTGAAGTGTTATTATATTGTGATGATATGCCACAGGTGTTTGCCCGTAGTTTGTTACCGTTAAGTTCTTTAACTGGTGCTCAGCAGCAATTAGCGCATTTAGGTACGCAGTCTTTAGGGCAGGTATTATTTAATCATCCTGATTTAATACGCAAAAAGATTGAAGTTGCAGCCTTTGACGAAGCTTCAAGTGTCGCTAAGCTCGCGAATGAGTTATCGAGAGAAAAAATTCAACAACCACTATGGGGTCGTCGCTCCGTATTTGTATTGGACGCCAAGCCACTGATGGTGGCCGAAGTGTTTTTACCCGGTGCAGTGGCATATCAGAAATAAAAGGGCATTACCTTGAGTGAGTTAACAGCAAAGCTAACCGCAATTAAACAAATTACCCGTATGGATAAACCCATAGGTACCTATTTGTTGTTATGGCCAACGTATTGGGCGTTGTGGATAGCGTCAGATGGTTGGCCGTCATTACATCTCTTGCTGGTTTTTAGCTTAGGGGTGTTTTTCATGCGCAGTGCGGGTTGTGTTATTAATGACTACGCCGATCGCAAAATAGATGGTGCGGTAAAGCGTACGCAAAATCGTCCTTTAGTGACCGGAGCACTGTCCAGTAGTGAAGCACTGCAGCTCTTTGCCACTTTTATTCTTTTGGCTTTTAGCTTAGTACTGACCTTAAGTAACTACACCATCATACTCTCCATAGTTGCCGTGTTATTAGCGGCAAGCTATCCATTTATGAAACGAATTACCCATTTCCCACAAGTTGTACTAGGTGCGGCATTTAGCTGGGGTATGATTATGGCGTTTGCCCAAGAGCAAGGCCAAATACCGCTAGTGGCGTGGTTATTATTCGCTGCTAACGTTTTATGGACCATAGCCTACGATACTATGTATGCCATGGTTGATCGTGATGATGACTTAAGAATTGGTGTTAAATCGACAGCGATTGCTTTTGGTGAAAATGATAAACGTATTATTTTATTTTTGCAGTTAGTGACCTTGGCTTTATTGTTTAGCGTTGGTGATATTTTGGCCTTTGGTTGGCCCTACCAATTGTCGTTAGTGATTGCCGCAGGCTTTTTTAGTTATCAACAGTTGTTAATTTCTGCACGCGATCGTGACCGTTGTTTTCAAGCCTTTTTAAATAACCACTATGTTGGCTTAGTTGTTTTTGTTGGTGTAACTGTCGAGTATTTATAACTTTTCATTTTAAATAATTCATCATAAAAAATTGTAGGTTATTATGATGTTGTTTTAGCGTTGAACTTTACCGTCAAGTCACTTAACGCTTTTAACTCTCCAGTGATAATAAAAACCATCTAGAATATATTTAACGAGAGTTCAGTGAGCCAGCAGCGTTGGGTGCCAAGCAAAATTACCATGGTCTGAGAGAAGATTAAAGTTGCTTAACACTCATAATTTGATTTTATATTATGTTGATATCCTAAGCCCAGCCAAGGAATGATATTTAGTCACTTTGTTGCATCTCATCACTATACACTTAGGTCAACCGATACGGAAATACATTGAGCTTGAACTAGCAATACGCCTCAACGATTCGATATTATCATCCGTCCAATGAGTGATTTTTCCTACACTCTCACAACAAATAATACCAGCAGGAACAAAGTCTTGATGTAACACAAAATCAAGCAGTGACTGTATATTATGAGGCTCTAAGTATTTCTCATTAAAAAGTTTTGTTAAATCATGAGTTCTAGCTTCAGGCACATTAATAACTTCTTGCTCTAAGATACCCTTAAAATAATCATTAAAATCTGATTTTTTCAGAGTCATCCCAGAAGTGGCCTCTCCAGTTGATGTGTCATAACATATTAATGATTCTATCTCTTGAAAATCATCAGAAAAAGACCACAAACTTACCCTGTCTGCACCTGCTATAAGTTGAGATGTAATGGTACAAATCGCTTTTAGTTTTTCTGCAACTACGATTCTAGGGTTCGTAAGAATGGCTGTTAATTTTAGATATGGATTCATTTAGGCCTAATTATTAATAAATTACCTTAAGAAAAAAGAGCGTGCTGTCGCTATAAATATTGTGGTTATAATGACAACGTTGTTTTCTAGGTGCTCTGTACTTATTATATTTTGTGAGGTTCTTTGTGATTTTTTAATGAGCAATGATGCAGTTCATTCAATTAGTTTATAACAAAAAATCAATAAAGCTAGCATCACTAGACTGCTAAATAATAATTTTCGTTTTAACCAGGAATCATACATTTTTTGTTGAAGTAGGCACTTTATCAGTTTGCTAAAGTGCCATGAAGGTAACGCTAGCGGACAATACTTTGTAATACCTCAATATCTACTAAGTTACTGACCGAGCTTTTCAATAAGCCTAATGTGCTGCTATCAACCAACTTATCATCATCATCTAAAACGATATAACCTTGATCTTTCATGGCGATAATTAAGGTGGATTGCGCTTTTTTATCAATGAACTCAGGGGCATTGATATTATTAAGTACTGATAAGCGCTGGGCGATAGCAACCACTTTTTCATCTAAATCAGACTTTTTAATCGGTGCTAACTGACTGAGTAAGGAGGTAATTATCGCGAAACGTTGCATAGTTTCGTTAACACATTCTGCCATTAAACGTATTTTCGCACGAGTTTCGTCATTGCTGCTAAGCGACCAAAAGCCGGCTTTTGTTTGTTTTGCAATGCCATTATCGGCTAAAAATTGACACACGGCTTGTACTTGTCGCGCAACGTCATTATCGGATTGCCATAAAAATAAATCGGTTTTAAGCAGCTGTACTAAGCGTTGAATTTGCGCGAGTAAATCTTCATGGCTAACTTTTGCGTTACGTTCTAATAAACGACAAACCAATGACGGTAATATAAAAGTATGGAGAATATTATTGCGATAGTAGCGTAATTCTAATATTGCACTATCCGTTAAGGAAATAATTTCACCGAAACTGTCTTGGTTAATGGTGACTTTATTGAGCAATATTACGTGCTCTAAAAGTTGTGCACCGGTTTCTTTTGGTATAGTTAACTCCGCATGATATGGCACAGAACGTTGCAAAGCCAAAAAGAAGTCGAGTTGACTAATTAACTCTGTCTTAGTGAGGGCTTTATTTTCTGTGGCATGCAAAATCAGCGATACTAACGCGACACCGTTTAGCGCCGCACATTGATTTATTGAGGTCATTACTTGCTGTGCTAGCACATTAACACTCGGTGTTAACCACTGAGGCTTTTGTGGGTCAATTGGGTCTATAGCTTGCTTCCAATCCGGCACCTGATTATTTAAAAATTGATTAATATTAATGGGCTCACCAAAATTGACGTAACCTTTGCCGTAATTTCGTAAATTGCGTATGGCTTTAATAACGCCAAATATTGATTCACCTTTCTTCTGACTACCACTTAATTCTTTGTGGTATGTGCCCACTTCCATCACGTGTTCATAGCCAAGATAAACTGGCACTAAGGTTAACGGTCGGTCAATACCTCGTAACAGGCTTTGAATGGTCATGGCTAACATGCCGGTTTTTGGTGATAGTAATCGCCCTGTTCTGCTGCGGCCACCTTCTGAATAGTATTTAACCGAATAACCACGTTCAAACAGTAAGCCGAGATATTCACGAAAAATAGTGGAGTAAAGACGATTACCTTTAAAGCTACGGCGAATGAAAAATGCACCGGCTTTTCTAAAAATAGGACCCGCAGGCCAAAAATTTAAATTGATGCCTGCCGCGATGCGTGGGGTTACTAAGCCCTGTTGAAAAATGACATAAGTCAGTAATAAATAATCCATATGGCTTCTATGACAAGGTACGTAGATTATTTCATGACCTTCCTGTGCTAAATTGCGTAAGCGCTCCGCTTGGCTAACTTCGATACCATTATATAAGCGCTTCCATAACCAACCGAGTATGCGTTCGCCAAAACGCACGGTCACGTCACGATAATCACCGGCAATTTCGTCCATTATCGCTAATGCTTCTTTCTTTACTTCTGCCTCGGTAATGTCTTTATGCTTGGCTTCTTCGCTGATCAGGCGCTTTATCGCCGGATTCACCATTAAGTGATCAAACATTTGTTGGCGATGCATAAGGCGTGGGCCGGTTGCTGCAATGATCTGACGGTGAAAATGAAAGCGCGCTATCCGCATTAACTTTTTCGCACTCGCTTCGTTACTGCCGTGTTTATCCGCCATATGGCGAAATGAAATAGCTTCGCTAAAGCGCACCATGGTATGGCGACCTAAAAATAAAACGATAAAAAACTTTCGTAGCCAGGTTGGAGATTCTTGATCGGTTAGCAGTGCACCGACATTGGTATTGTTTTTTTCTTTTGTTGGCGTGCGCCCCCAAATGACATTTGCGGGGATAAGTTGAGCATCAAGTTGCTCATTGATAGCATGGGCATTCAGTAGTTCAAAGCCTTGTGCTATTGCGGTGGTTTTTTTCGGCTTTCGCCAGTGAAATAATGCCGTAGGTTTTTCCAAAAATAGTAGTCGTGACAGCGTATGACCATCAACATCCACTTCTGATAAGGGATCGGGTAAGTTAGCTTTTTTACAAGCTGTACGTAAAGATAGAACGTCACTGGCAGATTGGTGACGTAATACATAAAATACCGGCTGTTCAGCCGTTAGTTGCTTGGCATTAATTATTTTGTCGGCAACAACTTTGCAACGCACCAATACCATCATTGGTAAACGCAGTAATAAATAAAATAATTTACGAATGGCTAACATCTTGTTTTACTCAGCTTTATTTGACCGTCTATTATAACACTTAGCGTAAAATATGTCTCTTATCGTGTTTGGATTAATAAATGTATAGCAGGCTAAGTGTTTAATATAATCACGAAATACTAAAAGATTCTATTATTATGCGAGTGGTTAGTTTTTTTATTTTAAAGCAGAGTTTAAGCAAATTAACAATTATCTTTTAAAAGTTTATAAACCAAGTACCATAATGAAAAATAAAGAATTTTCGCCAGAAAGTGGCTGAGTTTAATTGATAAGGCTTTTATGCAAAATAGTGAAAAAACAACAAAAATTGCTATCTTTGTGGATGTTCAAAATATTTATTACACCACACGAGATACCTTTCAACAGCAATTTAACTATCGTGAATTTTGGCAGAAAATAAGTCAACAGGGTGACATTGTTTTGGCTAATGCCTATGCAATACAGCGTAGCGATGATCAACAACATAAGTTTCAAAAAGCGCTCAAGCATATTGGATTTAATGTCAAACTAAAGCCTTTTATTCAACGCCGTGATGGCTCTGCGAAAGGTGACTGGGATGTCGGTATTGCCATTGATGTGATGGAAGCGGCACCTGAAGTTGATATTATTATATTGCTTTCTGGTGATGGTGACTTTGACTTATTATTAAAGAAAGTGATGCAGCGTGATGGCGTTACAACTCATGTTTACGGTGTAACAGCCCTTACCGCACAGTCGTTAATTAATGCCGCGAATGAATTTTTTCCGATTGATCGCAGTTTGTTGTTGTAGATTATGCTATTGAAGTGTAAAAAAATACTGGCGTTAAAGCAGATTTTAGTTGCGGCGTTAGCTAAATTTGTAATTCTGGTTTGGGCTTAGTATTGTACAACGCAAGGTCGATATAAAAATAATTATAAACGAGGAATAATCATGTCAGTAGAAGCTTTATATAAAGTTATTTTATACCCATTTATTAATGAGTCACTTGCCAGTTTAAAAGCAATGACCAACCTTGTTGGTGAGGCTGGAGATGCCTTTGTCGACAATGTTGATGAGTTCCGCTTTAAAGGCTATGCGGTATGTTCTGAAGTTACTGGTGGTTTAGATGGCGTTATTATGATGCATCATTACCCTGAAACCGCGATAGCCATAGGTAATTCAGTTTGTGAACACATGTTTGAAGAAAAATATCAATTTACTGAAATTAATGAAGACCTAAGTAATGCATTGGCAGAGTGGGGCAATACCATTGTTGGTCGGTCAACGGATTTACATGGTCGTTATAGCTTAGATTACAAGTTTTCTAGTCCATATTTTGTTCATGACGTAAATGATATGGACAAATACTTATCAGGGGTAAAAGAAGTGATTACCGTGCCTATTACTATTGAAGGCGTTGGTCGTTATTACTTTAATTTACTGATCCGTAATGTGGAATATCAATCAGTCGGCATTAAGCGTGAAGCAAGTACCGGTATCGCTAATCCGCATACAAAAGTCTTACCTTTAGAAAGTAAAATACTGTTAGTTGATGATAGTGCCATGATCCGCAAGGCACTAAGACGCTATTTATCTCAACTGGGTTACAATAATGTAATGGAAGCCGATGACGGCTCAGTCGCTGTGACTATGGTACAGCAAGAAAAACCTGATTTTATGATCATGGATGTTGTTATGGGTAACATGAATGGCGATCAAGCGTTGGCAACGATTCGTGCTAATGGCAGTGATGTGCCTGTGGTAATGTTATCTTCAGTAACCGATCAAGCGCTGGTTAAAAGCTGCCAAGATCAGGGGATTTCTGGTTTTATTTTTAAACCTATTCAAGCTGATACCGGTGCAGAAATTGTTAAAAATTATCTAAAAATAGCATAAGTTCAAATATTTGCGTAAACGCTAGTCGCGATCTATCAAGCCATTTTTTAGATTGCTGCTAGCGACAATCGTTATTATTGATAAAGTTCGACTACTTGAAATAATTTGTCAATTAGCGAGGTCTTTGTTAGTTACTTCAAGCTAGTTAGGAGACAAGGAATTGCGCTCTTTTTTTGTTAACGCTTTAATTTTTTGTTGTTTACCTTACTGTGTGATAGCGGCAGATATTAATATAAAAGTATTTGGTAAGGATAATAAACCGTTGCCTGATATGGTGGTTTATTTACAGTCTCAAGATGATATTTCCTTGCCCTTAAATGAAAACGTTGTCGAAATAGGGCAATTTGATCGTTCATTTACTCCCTATATCAGTGTTATACAGTTAGGCAATACAGTTCATTTTAAAAACAGAGATGATATTACTCATCACATTTATTCACCTATTGGTGACAATAAGTTTTCTTATAAAATTAATGCTGGCCAATCTGCAAGCAAAAGTGATTTTCAACAAACCGGCGAAGTCGCGATGGGCTGCAATATCCATGATTGGATGAGTGGTTATCTGTTGATCCTTGATACACCATTATTTGGTAAAACTAATCAAGCGGGTATATTAAGCTTGGCGGTGCCGCAGTTGGGAAAATATCAACTTATTGTTTGGCATCCGCAACTTGATACCGCTAATAACCGTTTTTCTCAGCAAGTAGATTTGTCTGTGAACCACAACATAACGGTTAAACTTGAGAACAAAATACTTAAAATATCAGAACAAAAAAATGAAGAAGACTTCGACTTTTTATCTGACTATTAAGGATCAACCTCTTAATGAAGAGCTTACAAACTAAAATATTTTTATTTTTTGTCTTATTGCTATTGTTAGTACAAGCCATTGCACTATCGACCATAGTGGCTGGCAACAAAAGTCAAGAAAGACAAGAAATCACTAATCGCTTAACCACAGCTAAAACAATATTTAGTGCACAATTTAATAGTCGACGAGATTACCTAAGCGCGTTTGCTGAAACTGCTGCTAAAGATTACGGTATTAAGCAGGTATTTGAAGATGAACTGCGTAGTTTGTTGGTGGCGCTGAACAATCATCGTAAACGCATTGACGCTGACCTTGCGATGGCTATTTCCTCAAAAGGCGTGATTACTGCACAACTTGTTTTGGCTAAAAACCAAGCTGGCGAATCAAAAGTTAAGCAAGGTAATGAGCGTGAACAAGTGTTCCGTTTCCCTCAGTGGTTAGAAAGCCAAGAGCAAGATCATCTCTACGTGTTAGGCGATTCAGTTTACCAAATTAGTTTGTCACCAATGACCGTAGGTGCCAAAACCATTGGTTGGCTTGCTTTTGGCTTTGAAATAGACCAAGAGCTTGCGCAACACTTTTTAAATATTACCCAATTACATACAGATTTTGCGATTAAAGTTGGTCAAGAGTGGCGTTTGATCGCTTCGTCTAATGCTGACGCGCAATTAGACTTTACTAAACGCGTTGTTAATGGCGAAACACCTAATGACTACATTGCTATTGGTCATCATGTTGATGAAGCGGGACAATTGCAATTGGCGCTTGCCATGTACGGCTTACGTGCTGATATTGTTGAAGTATTACAAGAGCAATGGTGGCAATTTTTAATCTTAACTTTTATCACCTTACTATTATCATTGGCGGTCGCCTACGTTATTGCTGCCTCAATTACTAAGCCGATTAAGCAATTAGTTAAGCAGGCAAAAATTGTTGCCAGCGGTGATTATCATCAAACGGTACAAGTGAATGATAGTAGCGAGTTAGGACAACTCGCCAAAGAATTTAATGCGATGCAGTCGGCAGTATTATCACGTGAAAAAGCGATTATTCATCGTGCAAACCATGATCCTCTGACCGACTTACCAAACCGAAGCGTATTGAAATTAACCTTACAAGAGCTCGCAGATCGACAACAAGCTTTTACTGTATTTCATCTAAACCTAAGTCGTTTAAAAGATGTTAATGAAACACTGGGTCACGATGTTGGTGATTGGCTAATAAAAACAACAGCCAAACGTTTAAGTAGCTTAAAAGAGTTTCAATTACTTTGCCATATCGGGGCTGATGAGTTCATTTTGCTAGCGGAATTGAGTGACAACCATTCCAACGAATTTCTGGTGACGAAAGTGCATCAAGTATTAGAAGAAAATTGTGACTATCAAGGGATCAGTTTGCAATTACAGGTGCGCATAGGTATTGCTTCAGTGCCAGAACATTGTCATGACACTAAGTCTGTTCTACAAATGGCAGACACCGCCTTGCACCATAGCCATAAAGTGAATCAGCTAGTGCAGGTCTATCATCAAGAACTCGATGTAAATAGTGTTGAGCGTTTAAATCTGATTAATGATTTAAAAGATGCCATTATTGATGACCAACTCGAATTACACTTTCAGCCTAAATTGAACCTAACCTCAGGCATTGTTACTCATGTTGAAGCACTGGTGCGTTGGCGTCATCCCACGTTAGGGATGGTCCCCCCGGATAACTTTATCCATATTGCTGAGCAAACAGGACAAATTAATGCGCTTACCCATTGGGTTTTTATCAATGCGTTAAAACAGTACCAAGCGTGGTGTGATGTTGGGCTAAATATTAGCGTGGCGGTTAACATTTCTGCACAGAACCTTAAAGCCGCTGACTTTTATGATTTTATTTGTCAATCTGTTGAGCTTTATAATGTACCTGCAGAAAAAGTAACCCTGGAAGTTACCGAAAGTGCCGTTGTTGATGACCCTGAAACGGCTATTGCCATTTTACAAAAATTTAAAGACCGTGGTATGCGAATTTCCATTGACGATTATGGCACCGGTTATTCTTCGCTAGCACAGTTAAAACAATTACCCGTGCACGAGCTTAAAATAGATAAGTCTTTTGTTCAGCGGTTATGTGATGATGAAGATGATCGCATTATCGTCCGCTCTACTATTGAACTTGCCCATAATATGGGCTTAAGTGTTGTTGCTGAAGGCATTGAAGATGAATTTGCGCTTAATTGGTTAGCTCAGAATAAATGTGAGCTTGGACAAGGTTACTTTATTAGCCGCCCTAAACCGGCGAAAGAGCTGACCGTATGGTTATTGGCAAAAGAGCAGCACACTTTTGAATAGGAACAAGTTTTGTTAAAAATCGTTAGCTTAGCGCTATTATTATTCGCTATCAGTAATGTCAATTCAACTGAGTATAAATTGCACGGTGTTATCGACATTCGTGCAACAGCGGCTGATACGCTAGAGAGTTATGTTAATGGTGGTTATGGTAAGTTTACCAGTCATAATGGCGCTAATGTTTCGTTAGCGCAAGCAGGCGGCGAATTTATTGTTGATTGGGATATTGGCGTTAGTGCACATATTGTTGGCAATGCCTACAGCGATGAAAATGACACGACATTGGGGCTAACCGAAGCCTTTTTAAAATACCGTACGCTACCGAACGAAGCCGGCTATCGCTGGCAAACGAAAATGGGTATTTTCTACCCAGAAATTTCTTTAGAAAATAATGCCTATGCTTGGGCAAGTCGCAATACCTTAAATTCTTCGGCGATTAACACTTGGCTTGGCGAAGAAATTCGTCTGCTAGGTGCTGAAGTCGCATTAACCCGTTTAGGTAAATTTAATAATAACGCTTTTGATATTACTTTGGCGGCAACGGCTTTTGTTAATAATGACCCTGCTGGTGCCTTGTTATCATGGCATGGTTGGACTATTGGTAATCGCCAAACATTGTGGACCGAATCCAAAGCAATTCCAGATTTTCGTGCCCGCATGCCAGGTTATGACCTTAATGCTCAGGCGGCTAATTCAGAGCCATTTTTAGAGCTTGATGATAAATGGGGTTTCCACCTAAGAAGCAAAATTAATTTTCATCATAAAGGCCAAATTTCTGTTGGTTACTATGACAATAATGCCACGCCCTATAGGGTTGAAAATGGCCAATATGGTTGGCGTACACGTTTTTACCACTTAGGTTTGAGCTGGCGCTTGCCTGCTGAATTTGAACTCAGCGCTCAGTATCTCAGTGGTGATACCTTAATGCAGAGCACAGCGCGTGTAGACATAGTCAATAACGATTATACAAGTGGTTACATTGCATTGTCGAAACGTATGCAAAAACACCGGGTGACTTTGCGCTTAGAAGAGTTTTCAGTTAGCGATAATGACCTGACCGCTGGCGATAATAATGATGAATACGGTAAGTCTGCAACGGTGAATTATAGTTATCGGCTAAGTAAACCTTGGTTCTTATCTGTTGAATATAACTGGATTGCTAGCCAGCGTGCCGCACGAATGTACACCAACCAAACTATTAATTTGACGGAACAACAGTTACAGCTTGCTGCAAGGTACTTTTTCTAGTGTCGAGTATCTTTACAAAACGTTATACGTAAATATTTGAGCTTTAGTTAGCGCTTTGTTATCTATAGTTTTTATCTGTTTGGCATTAAGTATTCAACCTAGCCTTAGTTGTATTGAATATATCGATTCAAGTTTGTGATATGTAGATATATACACTTACTGAAGGCTAGGAGAGCCAAAAATGATGAATTTTACACAAAAAATCAAATTGCTGATAATTTTATCTCTAGGATTTAGCCAAGCAGTTTTTGCTGAATTTATGGCTAATCCCGGCACTTGTAATACCGCTAATGCTTCATTAACCACCGTAGCATCGATTGCTCCTCCGGGGACTAACCTACTAACAACAAGTTACGACGCAACGAGTTGTGTTGGGGTTTATCCAGGTAATGATGATGCGCATGGATGGAGCTCACCTGACGTAAATATAGGTCAAGCGGGCGATGGCTTGCTCAATGGTGAAGGTATTTTCAATGGTGAAGAATTTGTTGATCCAAGTGACTTTCAAATATTAGACACTGATGGCGTTAGAAACGATCCAGGTTGGATACATTTAGCCCATTTTGACGCTGAAAATAATGCCGCAGGAAATGTTAGTTACAGCACTGTTGGGCCAGCGCCATTAAATGGTACGGGGTTAACCTTGCAAGTTAGTGACCTTTTAACCTTTTCTTTATCTTGTACAGGATCAGGTGAAAGTTTAACAGACTGTAGTGCTATCAATTGGTTATTAACCACTAAGTTAGACATTATCAGTGATGTTCAAGAATTATTGGGACCGTCAACATTTGACCATTTAGCTTTTTCTGTTAAAGCGGGAAATCAAAATAGTGGCGGAGGCTTTGCCGTTTACGACTTTAATTTTAAAACGATTTTTGCCGCGGAAAATAACCCTTTACTCAATTTTAATACCCCTTATCAGTTGGGCGGTACGTTAAATACAGCTGATTTAGGTGATAAAGGCATATCACATCTTAATGTATGGGCGCGAGATCCTGTTGACAGTAGTGTTAGAGTACCTGAACCATCAACATTGCTTTTGTTTGCGTTAGCAATGCTGTTTGTCAGCTATGTGAGAGTAAAAGCGCTTTAAATTCATTCAAGCACTTTGAAAATATCCGTGCTCTACCTTAAAACGCTTTCTGATTTAGGAAACGTTTTTTGTATTTTAAGGGCAAAATTAAATCATTTTTAGTCATATTGTTATTTTAATGCACCTAGAAGCAGTTCAAGCAGCGAAATTCACTACCCTTAGTTACTTTTTTAACGCTATGATGTCACTCTAACGTTGTAAATACTGGAATATAATATGACCAATCCACAATTATTTATCGGGATGTTTTGTTTTGTTATTGCGCTTAATTGTGCTCAAGCGAGTGATTCTCCAAACACCTTAATAGATAAGCAATTGTGGCAAGCGTCGGCTGCTGTGAGTTCGTCACAGCCATTGTCAAAAGCAATTAATAGCCAAGCTAAATCTAGCTTATATTTTGATGTTGATATTGACTTGCTTGAACGACAACTGCTAACTAATGACTCGGTCATCATTGATTTACCTTTACCTAATGGTGAATATGTTCGGTATCGGCTGACGCCCTCGAAGGTTATGCATCCCGCATTAGCGCTAAAATATCCTGCGATCAGAACCTTTTCAGGTGTTCAGCTTGATAAGCCTGACAACCAAGGTAAATTTGATATTACGCCACAAGGATTTCATGGCGTATTTAATCACGGTAATGAAACTATTTTTATCGACCCAAGTAGCAGAGCAAGTAATAGTCATTATCATAACTATTATCGTAAAGACGCTCAGCCTTTAGCTGATATTGAATTAACTAAGCGTTGGTCGCCGCGTAAAAGAGCAACAACGAGCGGCAGCACAACAGGAAATAAATTATCAACGAGTAGTAACGCAACACAGCTAGTCACCTATAAACTTGCCATTGCTACGACCGGAGAATATAGCGAATTTCATGGTGGTACCAAAGAACTTGTGTTAGCTGCATTGGTGACTTTAGTTAATCGACTCAATGATGTTTATCAGCGCGACCTTGCGATGCAGTTTGAATTGGCCGCTGAAAATGACAGTATTATTTTTCTCGACAGTGATACCGATCCGTTTGCAAATACTGATGAAGATATTGATTTAAATGTTGAGGTTATCAATGCTGGAATCGGTTTTAATAATTATGATATAGGCCATCTTGTGGGTACTGGAGGCGGCGGGCTTGCGAGTTTTGAAGCGGTTTGTAAAAGCTTTAAAGCTGAAGGGGTAACTGGCAGTGCTCGACCGACATCTGATACATTTTATATCGATTACGTAGCACATGAAATTGGTCATCAATTTGGCGCAGATCATACCTTTAATGGCACACAAGAGGCATGTGCCGGCAACAGAGTGTCTGGCAGCGCTTATGAGCCAGGCAGTGCTTCAACCGTGATGGGTTATGCGGGAATTTGTGCAGGACAAAACTTGCAGAATAACTCTGATCCCTATTTTCATATTCATTCTATCGACCAAATCCGCGCCTTTACCGCACCATTAGTTAACTGTGGTTTGCAAGCAACGCAAAGCAATGACGCGCCTATCGTTAATGCGGGTGCAGATTATACGATTCCAGCGAGAACACCATTTACTTTAGTGGGTAGCGCGACAGATCCCGACGGTGATAATTTGACTTACAGTTGGCAGCAATTTGATTTAGGCGCAGCAAGTAGTAATGCTGCTCAAGATGCGATAGACGATGGCCAACGGCCGCTGTTTAGAACTTTTAGCCCAATAAGTAGTGCTGAGCGCACGTTACCCCAATTGGGTGATATTCTGGCAAACCGCTCGTCTTATGGGGAGGCGCTACCCAGCCTAACAAGAGCGTTAAACTTTCGATTAGTGGTGCGAGATAATCAAAATAACCTCGTTGATGATGCTATAAAAGTGAATGTAATTGCGGTAGAAGATGGTTTTAGTGTTAATGATATAGCAAGTTGGAATGGTTTTAGCCAAACGGTAACTTGGCATACAGCCGATACTGAAAATCCGCCTGTTGCTTGTGCCGCGGTCGACATTTTATTGTCAACGGATTCAGGCGCGAGCTTTTCACAAGTATTAGCGAGTAACGTTAGTAATGATGGCAGTCACGATATTACGCTGGCGAATTTAACGACCGATAAAGCGCGGATAAAAATAGCTTGTAGCGATAATATTTTTTTCGCGATTAATAATGCCGATTTTGATATTACTTCAACAGATGCGCCACCGACTAAGCCTGTTTTCGTTAGCCAAAATAGTGTTGTTACTGATGAAGATATCGCCATTACCTTAACCACTGCGATGTTAGCTTTTGAAAATAACCCAACGATTGAAAGTTTAGAGCTATTGAATGGCGAAAATTATGATTTTAGTCAACTGAGTATAACGCCATTAAGTAACTTCAACGGTGAGATAATGGTGAATATGACCGCAACGGCAAATGGTTTAGTGAGTGAAGTTTTTCAAGTAAAGATAGCTGTTACTGCCGTGAATGATTTACCGGTTGCTGTTGCCGATAGCACTAGCGTTGAACAAGATAGCGGCGCAATAACACTTGATGTTTTAATTAACGACAGTGACGTTGATGGTGATAGCTTGACCGTTCAATCGGCTGTTTCTGCGGGCAGCGGTGATGTGCAAATCAGCGATAATAAAATTGTCTATACACCCGCTAGTGGCTTCAATGGCACAGAAATCATAACTTATACCATAGTCGATCCGGCACAAGCGACGGCGAGCGCTGAGCTTACAATTGTAGTGACTGCGCCCCCTGTAACTCCTGCGCCGGTAGAACCAACACCAACTACCCCACCAACCGTAGAGCCCGATAGCAGTTCGTCAGGTGGCAGTGTTTTTTATCTGTTGATTGTGATGATACTTTCAGGCACTCGACAGTTTATGCGAGGTCAAAGTCATGCTTAAAGGTTATGCGGTATTATGCGTTGGGTTATTAAGCTGGCTTTTTATTAGTGGTTGTAATGGTGACAGTGCGATAGAGGATAATCAAGAACGGCAAAATATACAGGTAAGTGAAGCGTTAGATATTGAAGTTGCCGATGCTATTGAACGTGCGCTAATAAAGGCTGATGTCCGCTTGTTACACAGCAAAGGTCGAAGGATTGTCGTACCCGGTTTAGAGTCCTATGACTTAGTGCTTTTGGAATCTCAATGTGGATTAAAGGCCCTAGAAAATAGTACTGACGTACTAAAGACACCAGAGCAACGTCAGCAGCAAAAGCAACAATACCGCTTTGCTAAACGCTACAATCAATTGATGTATCAGCAATGTCTCGCTGAGCTCAATGAATAATTTTTTTGAAACCAGTATCGAGCGACTAGCTTATGTCCCACCTTATCATAGCTAGTCGAATAAAATTAACCGCCGAATATACCCTAGTTTATGATTATCGTTAACTGATGGATTCATTAGTTTAATTACTATCAATCTAAGTCGATTTCGTTTGATCATTTATGTGGAGACAAGTTATGGGCCCACCTAGCTTATTACAAGCCGATGTTAACGCTAATAAACACTCGTTTTTACCTTAGTATTGTCAAGGTAGCTTGCTTTTGAATGTTAATGTAGGCATTTATTGTTGATTGCATTGAGACTTGTAACCCGCCAACTGTTCAGCTTTCTTTTTTAATCAACAGATAATCTTTATTTCTCAGTTATATTCTTAACAGTTTTTTTGATTCTTTGTACAAAATTTAACATTTGTTTTCTTGCTTGGGGTTTGAATTTCGTATGATATATCAACAAGTATTTACATGGATTTTGATTGATTAAGGGAATAATATGAACAAGTTAGCATTAACCAGCGCATTAGTTTTTTGCCTGCTATTAGCCGCATGCGGTGGTGGCTCCAGCGGCGGTAAAGCATCAACGGTAGAAGTTGTAAACAATGCCCCTGTCATTGATATGACCTCAACACAACGTATTACGGCTGGTCAGGTGGTTGATTTCAGTGTTGGTGTTTCTGATCCCGATGGCGACTCAGTAACTGTAGTATGGCAAGCGGACAATGCCGAGGTTACATTTTCGACTACAACAGACACTTCAACCAAAGTATCTTTTCCTGATTCCTCTATTGAACAAGTGATCAAAATTAGCGTTACTGCAACAGATAGTAAAGGGAAGTCGAGTGTAAAAACCATGACGGTAACACTTGAACCTTCGATAGCGTCAAACTTAGCACCGACTATTTCTTTACCTGGTGCTCAAGAGGCTAGAGGTGGTCAGAGTATAGTGCTAGTGGCAACTGTGCAAGATCCGGAAGGCGATATTGTTAGTATTGAGTGGCGTGCAAACAATAATGCGCTAGTATTTTCTGACCCGCAGAGCCTTACTCCAACATTAATGTTGCCTGAAGTAACTAGTGTAACAATCATTACCATTACCTTAATTGCTACCGACAGTCACAACAATAGTAGTGAAAAAACGTTAATATTAACCATAGTGCCAAGTGATACTGAACCAACACCTAATGTACAGTTTGAGTTAGCAGAGCGTTTTGAAACCACGTCTGGTGACGTTACTCGGTTAACAGCCCAATTTACCAGTAATGTAGAGACAACAGCGATTACGTGGAATTTATCCAGTTTTGACGACGTGGACGCTAGTGAAGAAAACAGCAGCGTTAATGGTGTAACAACAACAACGGTTACCTTTACTGCGCCATCGCTGATCGTCGCAAAAGAATATGCAATAAGCTTAGATATTATGACCGTATCCGGTGTTAAATTTAGTGCCGACAGTCGGGTTTTTGTTGCTGTTGATAATGCTATGTCACTTGAGGTTGTGCTAGCTGAAACTTATGCTGTTGATGAGGAATCAACGTTAACCATTACACCTGAAATTAATAATTCTCATGCGATTGACTCTTATCTATGGCAATGGTTTTCAGATCAAGAAATTACGCTATCAACGCCAACGAATAAAGTGCTGAGTCTAATTGCACCTGATGTTGATGCAGACATTACAGGACAATTGTCCTTAACAGTAACGATGGGCACATTGAGCAAAACAGTGATGGCTGATTTAACAATAAAGAATGATTTGGCCCCTAGTGACGTTAATGTAACAGCGTCAAAATCTACTGTCGTACAAGGCCAAACCATTGAACTTACGGTCGGCACCGATAATTTTCAACAAATCACCTCATGGTCCTGGGAAAATATAAATCTACAAGGTGAAAATATTCAAGAAAGTAAAACGGGCTATGAAATTACCGCCCCTCAGGTTGAAGGACAGAAAACCATGAGTGTTATTTATCGCGCCACGCTCAGTGATGGCAGTACAGTGCAAGAGGTAGGTAATTTTACCGTTTTGTCTAAATCAATGGCAAGAAGTTCAATTGATATGGAAGTGCTAACAGTGCCGCCGGTAAAAAGTAATGAAGAAACCGTGATAGACTTTCCTTTCACTGATAGGCACGGTTTAGTGGATAGCCTTTCCTTGAATACTGACACGACCTTTAATAGTTTTGATAAAGCAGAAGTTGCCTTAGTTGACGGCAAAGTGCGGTTAGTACTTGCGATAGGGGATTTTGATCTTCCCGTTGACCACTCTGATTATATTACTGTTATGGTAAAATTTGGCGTCCATGAAATCCCTTTTGTTATTCAGTTATCTATGATCAGCAAATAATTTACTACACAATCATTAGCCAGCTTTCGGCTGGCTAATGATTGCATGCTCTGAAAACTCATTGACTTTTTTGAGTACTCGCCGGCAGAATACGTAAAATCCAGTATAAGAATGCCGATGGCTAAGTGGAAAGCAAATTGTTAGTTTTTTCATTATTGATTGCTTTTACTAAAGTTCTGCAGCTGCTTTCAAAGCAACAATAAAAAGTATGGTTTTTACCGTATGGTTAATTTCACTGCAAATAAGGCTGGATGAATACAGCTGACTTTAACCGGCGCAGCTATATCAATACGTATACCTTCACTTAATGACGTTATTGCGATTTTATTGGCTACATATACGGTCATCGCAGGTCTAAACCCACGCACCTCACTAGCGGATGATATGGTCACGAGATGGCCATTATGTTGTGCTCTGAATATTTCCATCTGGCGCAATGGCGGCAATAAAGTTTGTTTAAGCTGTTTGCTAGCATGAAAATATCCCGTAGCAGCGAGCTTAGCCATATCAGCATTAATAATTACCCGCTCTAAGTTACCTAGCTCAAAACAACGAACACCAATTTAATAACGATATAACTTATAATTTTCATTAATATGATTAGTGTACTAATTACTATCTCGATATCTACTTAATGAGTAGCGTGAAATTGTATCGGATACACTTTAATATTTTCAGCTTAATATAAGAAAAATTAACATTATCGCTGAAGAGTAATCATTAAAAATGCCGTTAATAATCGATAACTATGGATTTATATTATATATTTTAATCTTTTTAAGGTTTTAAATTGCAGATTCTATACCTTTTTATGAAATAGCAATTGTTGGCTATGCTTGATTTTTATGCTTTATATCGTTAGTATGCAAATCATTAGTGTGCTAACGATAAAATTAACACGGAGAAACTATGAACATTATGAGTGAAATTTCAGCAAAAAATCTTACCTCGAAAGGCCTTTATCTGGGCTGCCACCGCTAGCTTCTATATCTATCTATATTTTTTAAGCACACTTTTAAGTACACATTGATACTTTCTATCTCATTAGATAAAAGTCATAAAATCACTTAGTAAATATATATCTATTGCCGAATTATTGCTGTTACATACGCAGAGATTACTTTGAATATAGTCTCCTTAGATTATTTGTATTGTAGTGATATTTACTTTGAAAAATTGACGCATGATTGAAGTGTTAATCAGTTATATCTCGGTATTTTTTGTGGTCTTTAGCTAAAAATCAGCATTAAAGTTATTGCCTTAACGATTCACTTAACAGTCGTTTCGAAAGTAATGACCAAATTTAAGACTCGTGCGATAAAAATCAATCAAACGAAAAATAACCCTAATACGCTCAATATTAATATATAACCCAAGGACTTACCGTGAATTTTGAAAAAGGTCAGAGAATAGTCATCAAAGTAGGTAGCGCATTGATCGCTCCGAGCAAAGCTGGCTGTAGTAGCCAATATTTACTAAGTATTGCCAATTTTATCGCGCAATGTCGTTTGTCAGGTGTCCAAGTTGTTTTGGTTTCTTCAGGCTCTATCGCGGCAGGTGCTCGTTTATTTAACGATGATATTGTTAACAAAAATGTAAACAATATTGTCATCAAGAAAGCCATGGCTGCTGCAGGTCAATCAGAGATGATGGCTACGTGGGATGAGTTATTTGACTTTTCTTCTGCACAGTTATTGTTAACTCATGCTGATTTACGCAATCGTGTGCGTTACGAAAGTATCAGAGACACCATCGAAACATTATTAGATAACGATATTTTACCTATCGTTAATGAAAATGACGCAGTAACGACTGACAAACTTAAGGTCGGCGATAATGACAATCTATCAGCAATGGTGGCAACAGCAGCCAATGCAGATGCGTTAATTATTTGCTCTGATATTGATGGCCTTTTTGACGAAAACCCGAATTTGAATAAAGATGCAAAATTGATCGCCGATGTTTATAAAATCGATGATGACATTTACGCCATGGCAGGTGGTGCTACAAGTGCTGTTGGTACTGGTGGTATGAAAACTAAAATTCAAGCGGCTGAAAAAGCGGTTTCTCATGGTATTGACACCTTTATTGTCAACGGTTTTAAAGAGGAAAGTTTTCAAACTCTGCTAATGGGTGGTAACCCAGGAACACATTTTTATCCATATAAAGCCCCTATGCTCGATGGTGTGCATTGGATGCGTCATACCACACGTGCGCAAGGTGAGCTTATTGTTAGCGACCAATATGAAATATCGCCCAATGAAACGAGTGATTTATTGCTCGCAGATGACTTAATTAGTGTCAATGGTGATTTTTCGTCAGGTGATATTGTCATGTTGAGAAAAGACAATGGCGATAAAGTTGCGAAAGTGAAAACTAATTACAGCAGTTGCTTACTTAATTTTGTCGCAGACAGCGACAACCAAGATTTTTCCGAACAATTAGATAAAACGCAAGAACCCATTATTTCAAAACAGTATATTGCGTTAATGGAGACAAAATGAATTTAATAACAAATATCGCTCGTAGTGCCGCAAAAGCAGCAAAAGTTATGGCTATTCAAAGCGCTGAAACTAAAACTAAATTACTTAATGATATGGCTATGGCACTGCGTGATAAAAAAGCGCAAATATTTAAGGCTAATGCCATTGATATTGATTTTGCCAAAGAAAATGGCTTAAGTGAGTCTATGACTGACCGCTTGCAATTAAATGATGCCCGTATAGAAGACATGGCGATTGGTTTAGAAACCGTGGCAAAACTCCCCGATTCTGTTGGCAGCATTAAAGAACAAAACGTCATGCCTAATGGCATTAAAATCAGTAAAATGCGTATCCCTTTGGGGGTGATTTGCATGATCTTTGAAGCGCGACCTAATGTTACAGCTGATGCAGCAGGATTATGTATTAAATCAGGCAATGCGGTGATATTAAGGGGTGGTAAAGAAGCCTTAAATAGTAGTTTAGCTATTGCTAACGTATTGCAGGACGTATTAGCAGCGTATCAATTACCGAAAGAGATAGTTACCGTGATTGCTGATCCCGATAGAGATTTAATGACGCAATTATTGAAGCAGAAAAAATATATCAATTTAGTGATCCCTAGAGGCGGTGAAGGCCTAATTAATTTTGTTAGCGAAAATAGCCAAATCCCAGTGATTCAACATTATAAAGGTGTTTGTCATCTTTATGTTGATAAAGCAGCAGATATGAATAAAGCACTTGAAATACTGGCAAATGGTAAAACTCAGCGAACAGGTGTATGTAACGCTTTAGAAGGCTTATTAGTACATAAAGATGTTGCCGAAGTATTTTTACCTATGGTCGCTGAACGTTTTAAAGCACCAAACGTACAAGTCAATGGCTGTGCTAACAGTGTGCCTTATTTTGAAAATAGTAAACAAATAGCGCTAGACGAATTTGGTCAAGAATATCTCAGTCTAGAAATTGCTGTTCGAGTGGTTGATGACTTTAGTCAAGCAGTTGATCATATTGATCAATTTGGTAGTAATCATACCGAAGTTATCTGTACCGAAGATGTGCAAGAAGCGACAAAATTTCAACAACTTGTTGATGCATCGGTGGTCATGGTGAATGCTTCTTCTCGATTTTCAGACGGCTCACAACTAGGGCTTGGCGCAGAAATTGGTATCGCGACAACAAAATTACATGCTTATGGCCCAATGGGTATTGAATCACTCACAACAGAAAAGTATTTAGTTAATGGTGATGGGCAAGTAAGGGATTAATAAGTGACTATTGAGCATACTAAAATAGCCTTTATCGGCGGTGGTAACATGGCGCAAGCAATTCTGACGGGATTGCTTGCAGCAAAATTTAGCCCGGAAAATCTGTTGGTTTGCGCACCATCAAACACGACTCGTGAAAAATTGACTGAAAAATTTCAAGTTAATGTCAGCGACAATAACGCCTCTGCGGCTAACTTTGCCGAGGTGATTTTTCTTGCTGTAAAACCTAATATGATTGCTACTGTGGCTGATGAACTTAGCTTAGCATTGCAGAGTAATGGCGACGATAAGCTAATTATTAGCTTAGCAGCCGGCGTAACTACTGAGCAATTACAAGGCTATGTAAGAGGTAACAGCAGCGTTATTGCTGCAATGCCTAATTTACCTAGTGCCGTGCGACAAGGTTTAACTGGCTTAGTGGCGGCGAAAGACTGCAGTGTTGATGATATCAAGCTAGCTGATGATATTCTTCGTTGTGTTGGTAAAACGATTTGGTTAGATGATGAAAATAAAATGCCGGCATTAGTGGCTACTGCAGGCAGTTCACCAGCCTATTTCTTTTTGTTTTTAGAGGCAATGATTGAATCAGGTGTGCAGTTAGGGCTAACGCATCAGCAAGCTGAAACTGCTGCAGTTCAATCAGGCTTAGGCGCTTTAACAATGGCATCAAGGTCAGAACTTTCGGTGATTGAATTAAAAGAACAAGTCACATCGCCCAACGGTACCACGCAACAAGCGTTAGATTCTTTTGCAAGTAGTCAATTAAGAGCCGTTGTTAATGACGCTATGCAAGCAGCAGCTCGCAAGGCAGCTAACTATTAATTAGCGGAATCACAGGTGATTTCGGTCGAGTTAAGCGTTTAATGGATTAATTGAAAGCTTATTGAAAAGAAACCGAGGGTGGCTAAAGGGACTTGAACCCTCGTGAACTTGAATTAGCGGGATCACAGGTGATTTCGGTCGAGTTAACGATTTGCTGAGCAGCTAAAAATACGAAAATTAAAAGAATGGGCTGGCTAAAGGGACTTGAACCCTCGTGAACTTGAATTAGCGGGATCACAAGTGATTTCGGTCGAGTTAACGATTTTCTGAGCAGCTAAAAATACGAAAATTAAAAGAATGGGGTGGCTAAAGGGACTTGAACCCTCGACAACCGGAATCACAATCCTGTTATTGGAATAGGATTAAATTATATTTACGTGTATTAAGCTAGATATTACAAGTGTTGCTCATGTCATAACTTGTATTTAGGAGTAATTCATTAGCTTTGCAAACTCACAGAATAGTAACAGATTGCCCAATTGCTTTTTGTAGTGGTCAACTAATTCTGACCACCGATTTGTATTCAAGCCAATATTTTTCTGACAAGGAGCTAATATTTAAGTTAGATTCTTGTTTTTTTTGCCAAATTCCTATCATTCAATGAAGTTATAGAATCTATTCCCGTTCCCTGATTTGTTACTTCTTCTAAATATCCTAGGAATGTTGGAAAGGCTTTATAATGACTCGTATTGCAACTAAGGCGCAAGGCACTATACCCCGCTATCAATCTGTGTCCTATCCACCTTGTATCTATAAGCTTTTGCCCTGAAGGTTCATTTAACAACAGTAATTCTCCCATGAAATTACTCCATTGTCTTTCTTCTAATAAGTGGCTTCCATACAAATGAAAAGAGCGTCCACTATCAAATAAAGCAAAAACGTTTTTGTTATAACTTTGAAATTTATTCAAAGCACTTATAGCGCTTTTATCGAACTTTCTAAGACCAAGGTCAATCATAGGCAGGTGCATTACTTTTCCCCCACCTAAGATAACTTTAGAGTGGAATGCTAATTCCTGATCGAAATCCAGTTTATCTAAAAGATTAAGCAAATATGACTCATTTACAGCTTCTATAGGAACAGTAAACTCCACCCTGTCATCTAAATATGATCTAGGTGTATACCTGTAATAACTAAAACATAGGTCAACCGATTGATACAGAGGTGGAAGTGAATTTTTCACAACCTTAGTTATCCAGTATATAGGGTGCCTCGATAAATTAAATTCCATATCTATCTCATTGTTGTAATTTTGATCCCTTGCAAGCCTTGAAAGACTTCCAAAGCAAAGTTATCGGTCATACCAGAAATATAATCTACGACTAGGTGGGATCTGTTTATCCACTCTGCCTCTATGTCTTCATTACCTTTTGTTGAAATTTTGTATGCAAATAAATGCTTGTCGGGAAGTTGATTAAAAAGCCTTTTCTCTATAGCAAGAGAGTTCTTTTTAATATAGTCATTATCTTTATTAACTAAGGCTTCAAAAGAAGTTTTACTTAATACTAGTAAAGGGGTGAATGAATTCAATAAACCTTTAATAATAGAATAGCCTGATAATTCTATAGATTCAGCCTCAGGAGATGTGAATATATATGAGGAAGTAAAGTCTTTTAGTATCTTTAATACACTATGGCTTTCAGTCCCTTTATTTATCAATTCCAAATTGTGTGTTCCATCAAGTAGATTTTCCAAATTTGATAAATATTTTTCACTAGTATCTCTTACTAACTGATTAATTAGCTCAGTTTTCATTTGCAAAAATAAACGCAAGTCACCTTTAGGTTCAGTTATTTTTTTTAAAATGCTCGTAGTTAATTTGGTTGGGTTATTAATTTTTTCTAACCCTTTTTGCATAAAGCTAATAAAAAATTTTTCCTGAATTATCCCTTTCTCAATACCATCTTCTATATCACTAATACAATAAGAGATATCATCAGATGCTTCCATTAAATACCCTAAAGGGTGTCTAGTATGTGGTGTCATATTTAATGTATGCCATACATTTTGGATTTGCTTAGTCTCTGTTTCAAAAAAACCAATTTTCTTAGAAAATGGTCTATCTGATTTCAGTTTATCTTTTGAGCTAGGTGAATAAACGTATTTTAAAAAAGCAGCTAACTGTGTACAGGTCAAATTCAACCCGTATTCGTCAACGCCACTATTTTGTAATTTAGTAATAATCCTAAACCCCTGAGGGTTGCCATCGAAATATTTAAAATCAGATGTTAAGCGTGATATTAAGTCTTTATCATCACCATCTTCAATTTGTAGGGCCTGATAAATTACATCGTCAATTTCATTACTAGTAAACCAATGAGCTATCGCGGATTCTCCAAAATGCCCAAATGGAGGGTTTCCTATATCATGCATTAAACACGCGGTTTCAACTATATCTGATATTGGCATGATGTTCTTTTGCCAAAAAGTTAAGTGTTCTGGCTTTACTAAAGATTTAAATTCAGTACTTTCTAATAGTTCAGAAATTTTTGCTACTAAGTACCTACCAACATGTGACACTTCTATAGAATGAGTTAAACGAGACCTTACAGACGCATTATTCTCTAAGCTAAATACTTGTGCTTTTTGTTGTAATCTTCTGAATGATGCTGAATAAAGCAACCTTCCCCTATCACTTTGAGTAGATGCATTTAAACTTGTATGAGGAGCACTAGACTCACGAAGTCTGGTAGTATTTATTAAGCTTTTCATTAGTGTGTCACGATAAATTATTGATTACTCCAATGGTAACAAATAGGTGCAATTTTGAAACTCTTTTAGATCATTATATTATCTTCTTTGAACTATATAATTGAAGTAATCAACTCTCGATATTTTCTGCACTATATCTTCTAAAAGACATATATTTAGTGAAACTGGACTTAATAATTATCTTCCCATTTGGTGAGCGACCAGCATGGCTAACAATGATTACATCTGAGCCATCTAATTCACTGACACTCTTAAGCTTAAAATTTCTAAGGAGATCAGTTTTTTGGTTTTTATCAAGTAAAATACTAGGTTCTGTTCGATAATCACCATAATTGAGCCATAGTCGACCATTTTTATCTTCATTGAGGTTGTTGATTGTTCCCCAAAATATTCTTGATTCGGCAAGCTGATTTGAAGCTATGCTATTAATAGGCACCAAGTAATCTTTCAGTTGGCCGTCAATGATTTTTCGGCCTGAGTCCGCAACTATGGTGATGCTTTGACCACGCTCAGCATAATCTGGATTTTTACATAAATGAGTCAACAATTGCCTAAGTGACTTGTTTAAAGGGTAACCATTTGAACCGCCAATGGCCTTTTTTTGTGGAGAGGAAGTCCAGTCTGAATCTTCTTCTCCATGTTTATCATTATCTTGAGAAACGTAAATTGATTGACCGTTAGATTTGTCCAAATCAACACGAATATCAGTAGATGGTAGTTCTGATTCGTTACCTTCTTCAGAATCATTATCTTCGGCGCTCAAAAGGACTGTCGAAGCGTTACATCCTTCTTTATGGTGTGCTGCAAAACATGCCATTCTCTCGACTTTTTCTGTCGTAAACCCTTTGGTATACCAAGTCTTTTTATCGCACTCAGGGCAAATGATTAAACCTCGGTATTTCTCAGGTTCATTGCTGTAATCTGAGGTAGAGCATAGCGTTCCATCTTCTATATATTTCGCGTAAATCATTCAACCATCCTTGAGTTTAACTATTAGATCCAATAAGAGCTCCTGCAACAGCTCCTACAATAGCACCAATTGGGCCAAATCTCATACCTACTACTGCACCTGTTCCTGCACCTCCTAATAATTTGCGTTTTCTTAATTCAGTTTTTTGTTGTTTGGACTTTGGCAAAGCCGTTACACCATGAGTTCGCCTAGCCGACTGAGTAGAGGAATTACCTTTTTTTCGATTGCATGGAATACATGCTGGTTGGTAATTATTCATATGATTACTACCACCTTTTGATGCTGGTTTAGAGTGGTCAATTTCCCATGCACCTCTAGTGCCAATGACACTATAATTTTTCTTGGCAATTTTCTTATGGCAAAGATGGCAACACCCGTCAGTTTTGTTATAAACTTTTAACTTAGCAGCATCGTCAAACTTTGGACGGCGTATTGTTTGTTCTTTCATGCTTATACCTCTTTAATTAAGCAGATGTTGTTGCCCAACGGGCAACATGTTCATTTATTAGAAGAAATGAAATAATAGCTAGTACACTGCTAACAACTATTCCCTTACGGCCTGAGAAAACACCAGTTACACCAACTAAAAATGTCCAAAACCCTTGAACAGAGCTAGTTGTTCTTTGGTTCATCAAACTTAAATAATGAATCAGAATAATAGTTGTCGTTAATATCAAGCCGGCTAAAGTAACAATGCCAATTACATGCGAAATCATGAAACTCCGCCCGTAACCAGTCAGTGAATGCAAATAGAATTGAATCCAGTTTGTGCCTTTTGCTAATGAAGTTAGGCTAGGATCAAAGCGGCTGCTTGCTTCTGATAACAGATACATAGAAAAACATAAAAAGACTATTGGGAATATCACGTAAAACCACCATTCTTGACTGGTGAAGTGGCCTTTATAAATGGATATTAAAGTGGTAGTGACAGAAAAACTAAGCACGCTTAAAATTGAATATTCAATGTAATGCTGTATTTCAACTGCCCAAATAGCATATTGCCAAATAGCCACTATTAAACCAAATGCAGCAAGCCCTATAATACCTCTTTCATCTTTGCTTGAACTTCGGCTTCGCGAATTTCTATAAATGACACGTTCGCGGTAAACTTCTCGGGTCTTGATAATTGTTCTTGGCGAATTCAGCTCTGGTGACTTTGTGAGGCCTGAAAATAGTGCGCCAAATAATACCCCCATTACGGGGGATAGTATTAAGCTTTGTGTTAATGAATTATCTATCCAATCAATGAACATAATTATTACCTACGTTGAGTAAAACTAGAGCACGAGGCTCTAGCTATAAACTGCATTTAAAGTTAAATCTTCAATTACAGCGGTAGGCGCATTCTGTTTTACTGACTCGATACCGTTATCTCTTCCTTGGGCAGACACATACAACTCGCTCATACCAATCACTTGGTTATTCGAGGCTGTCAAAGTGAAGTAATGCTGCCCATTAGTTGCGGTTAAACGTCGGTAGTAATTATCATGGGGTGAGTGAGCTTTGACTGAAGCAATGCCGTTTTTGCAGTTGTCTTTTGTTGTATAGCCCTCTGAACTCAATATTGTCTGACTATTCGTAGCTAGTAGGCGAAAGTAAAACTGATTGTTCTTATTGCTTTGAAATATTTGAAACTTAGCATTCATAATTAATTCTCATATCTTTAGTTAAAGTGGTGCCTACAAAGGGGGCACCGTTACCCATTACATTTATTCACGTTATGATGCAGGTGCTGATCGCCAGTGATTACACACTTGCTCCCAACGGCCAAATCGATACCGTGGATACGTCGTGACATGAATTACTTTTGCTTTATTCATGGCAAACCCTCCTTAAAGTTTTTGGGAGGTACGTCTTGTATTGAGAAACAACTAAAGTTATGCTTAAAACACATCGTACTAAGATGCTTAAGTATGACTTCGGGGCTTTAGACCTCCGTTATACTGCCCGATAGAAAATATTGTCGAGATATTTGCTATCATGTTTCACAGATAATAGGTATTAGCCTTGGCTAATACCTATTTTTCTTTTCTAACCCCCTTAAATTTTTCACCGTCGGATTTAACATCCATAAATTGCCCAGTACTAGTATCTCTTTTAACCCAATGACCTGAAGCCGTTTGAGTTTGGGATCTACCTTTAACTGCGCCGTGTCTTCTGTTGTCGCCTGATTTTCCGTTGCCAGCCATCTTCTATTACCTCTTTAATTAAAATCACAATATATAGTGTCTGCTAATCTCTATTTGGCACTACATGTATAATCATAGTTTAATTTATGATCTGCACGTATCATATGTCAACGTGCCACGTTAATCAAGTTTATTGATGCATGGATTTAATTATACTTGCTATGTGTACGTATTATTGATTAATATAGGTAGATCATGAACATTTTAGGGGGCTGTTTTGGAAAATTTCACATATGACGAACTAATTGAAAAGTATAATGTGCAAAGAGCAGAGCGATTTGCATACATTGACTTTGTATTGAGGTTTCTAGGTGGGATAAAGCGCTCGGATCTCTTGAAATTCTTTGGTATAGGTGATGCCGCAGCTTCAAAAGAAATTTCGGAGTATAAAAAATTACGCCCAAGTAATGTTGATTATGATCGGGTTCTAAGAAAAAACGTAATATTACGGGTTACTTTTCGACCATTGATAGATTTAGATGCAGAGACTGCTCTAGGAATGTTGGCAAACGGTTTTAATAAAAATAAGTTATATGATCGTCCAATGCTTCCTTATCAAAGAATAGGAGCAACCCCTCATTATTTGAATATTGAGCTTGTTAGTATGATAACAAGAGCTATTAATTCTAAAACTGCAATAAAATGCAACTATGTTTCAGGAAATAGTAATAACCGTGGGGAAAGAACACTTTTACCAACTGCATTCTTTTATGATGGACAGTCTTGGATGTTTAGAGCCTTTCATAGGAACTCAATTACAGGAAAAGGTCACTTCAAATGTTTTGAATTTTCTAGACTACTAAACGTAACAGAATGCCCTAATGATGCTGCTAATGTCTCTGAAACTTTGCCTCAAGATGCTGATTGGCATTTAGTTGCACCATTACAATTAACTCTACACCCTAGTTTATCACCATATAAAAAAGCCACCATTATTCAAGAGTTTGGGCTAGATGAAGAGCAGAACGAGTTTGTTATCACTGAAAAAGCAGTGCTAGTTTATTATCTAAAAAAACATTGGAAAATTGATGTGAATGACTCACCTAGTAGTGAAGGGAATTATAACTTTCATTTAAAAAATGGTGATACCTTAAAACACTTACATTGTATGGAAAATGTATTTAAATATGCTTAGAAAAGAAGGTTCAAATACTCACAGAATATGCACAGGAGCATTCATCAGAAAGTTCTCATTATAGTAGGGTATTACCCAGAGGCTTTGATTTTAAAGGGGAAGGATGGGGTGGCTAAAGGGACTTGAACCCTCGACAACCGGAATCACAATCCGGGGCTCTACCAACTGAGCTATAGCCACCACTGAACTTACTTAAAACGCCTTGTGGTAAGGCGCGAGGATTGTATGGTATTTTATGGTGGCATGACAAGTAAAATATGCGCTTTTAGATAATTTTTCTTTAATTTCTTACAGTCGCTGGATAATACAGAGTCATGCTAGCAGCAAATTGCTCTTTGATGAAAACCTTCAGTTGCAAAGTTGCCAACTAGCATCATCACGGTTAAACCTTAAATGTATTTACTTGATCAGATAAATCGGCGGCAAGTTTTGCTAATTCATCACTTGCGGCAGAAATTTCTTTAGCGCCATCGCCGGTTTCAACCGAAATATCACTGATTTGTACCGCTTGTTGACTAATATCACGGGCAACTGCACTTTGTTGTTGAGTAGCGGTAGAAATTTGAATATTCATGTCTGAAATATGAGCAACAGATGCTTCGACCTCGGATAATGATTCGGTAACTTTATGGGTTTTATTAACAATATCTTGTGCTTGTTCACTGCCGATATTCATTGACGCGGTAGCTTTACTTACCTTGCTTTCTAATGACTGGATCATGGTCTCTATTTCAACGGTGGAGTTTTGTGTATTTTGTGCAAGTGTTCTAACTTCATCGGCAACAACGGCAAATCCTCTACCTTGTTCACCAGCGCGAGCGGCTTCGATGGCGGCATTGAGTGCCAGTAAATTAGTTTGATCAGCAATACCTTTGAT
>OJDR01000111.1_pt1 | contig 31901 bp, 25 predicted proteins | sample 1593081 | NCBI WGS metagenome assembly OJDR01 (sample SAMN05416873, study PRJEB24817) | seawater metagenome | isolation source: Sea water | place: Canada:Atlantic | collected 2013-11
AAACGCTTTTATCTCGAACAAAATTTAACCGCGAAAGATCAACAGACCCTAGTTAAAAAAGCGAAAGAATTTAAGATAAAAGTATATCATTGGCTGATGCAACATATTGTTATGCCTATGTTGTCAGAAAACCCCGTTGTGGATCTTGTATTATAAAAAGATTTATGTGAATTTTGAGATAAAGTTGATGAGTAGTCTATGAAGTTTTTACACACTATGGTTCGCGTTAATGACGTGGATAAATCACTCGAATTTTATATTAAACAATTAGGTTTAGTAGAAACTCGCCGTGTTGACGTACCTGAAGGAAAATTTACCTTAATATTTTTAGCCACTGAACCTGGCGCGCCTGAAATAGAGCTAACCCATAACTGGCATTCAGAAGAAGAGTATACTGTTGGTAGAAACTTTGGCCATTTAGCTTTTGAAGTTGACGATATTTATGCTTTATGTGAAAAGCTCATGGCACAAGGAGTCACCATTAACCGACCACCACGCTGTGGTCACATGGCATTTGTTAAATCACCAGATAATGTCTCTATTGAGTTACTGCAAAAAGGCGAACGCTTAGCACCACAAGAGCCTTGGATGAGCATGGAAAATACCGGTAGTTGGTAAAATAATAAGATCATGGCATTAGCGACAACCTCTAATGCCATTTCAATATATTGATAATATTACCGTTGCCAATTAGCGGAATTTAGCTAAGGCACTTTCTAGTGCTGCTAAACACAATGCGACATTTTCACTACGAGCCGTAAAACCCATCAAACCAATGCGCCAAGCTTGCCCAGCAAACTGTCCAAGGCCTGCTCCAATTTCCAAATTGTATTCTTGTAACAAATATTGACGTACTTTCGCGTCATCAATACCTTCAGGAATGTAGACCGAGTTAAGCTGTGGTAAGCGTTCAGCTTCTGGCACAATAAACTCTAACCCTAGGTTTGTTAAACCTTTCGCCAAAGTATTATGTTGCGCTTGATGGCGCGCCCAACTGTTTTCTAAACCTTCTTGTTGCAACATTAATAATGATTCGTGCAATGCATACAAGGAATTTACCGGCGCGGTATGATGATAGGCGCGTTTGCCTTCACCTGACCAATATCCCATAACGAGCGATTGATCGAGAAACCAACTTTGCACCGGTAATGTTCTGTTGCGAATGACTTCACTGGCTTGCTCACTAAAACTTATCGGTGAAATGCCTGGTACACAAGATAAACACTTTTGACTACCCGAATAAATGGCATCAATCCCCCAATCATCAACTCTTAGCTCATTACCCCCTAATGATGTTACGGCGTCAACTATGGTTAAACATTGATAACGCTTTGCTATTTCACATAAGGTTTTAGCATCGGAGCGCGCGCCCGTTGATGTTTCTGCGTGCACAAAAGCAACAAAATTAGCCTGTGGATTGTCCTTTAACGCATCTTCTAGTAATTGCGGTTCAACCGCTCTACCCCACGGCGAATCGACAATCACCAGTTTTGCACCAATGCGCGTAACATTTTCCATCATACGCGCGCCAAAAACACCATTGCGACATACTACAACGGTATCTTCAGGGGTAATTAGATTAACAAAACAGGCTTCCATGCCCGCAGAGCCAGGCGCTGAAATAGCCATAGTGTTGCTATTTGAGGTTTGAAAAGCATATTGCAGCAGTTGTTTAACCTCATCCATCATACCAACAAAATCAGGGTCTAGATGGCCAATAGTGGGTCGTGCTAAGGCCGATAAAACACGTTGGCTAACGTCAGATGGACCAGGTCCCATCAACGTGCGCTGTGGGGGAATAAATGATTGAATCGCCATAAATACAATTTCCAGTTAACTGAGGTATATAGCACAAGTTTACCATCTAAGTGCAGAGCAGCTAAATTAATCCATATTATGGCAACTATTCAGCAAGCGCATAGTAATTAAAGTAAATAGCGATAAGTTGCTACCACCAAGAGTGAATAAAAGTTAATATATTGAATTAATTACTCAAAATAGTACTCAGAATTTCCATGGCCTTAAAATCAACCATCAATAAAGCGACTATTCATTTATCTGATATGGATCGCAATTATTATGACACCTTACAATTAACCATAGCGCAGCACCCTTCTGAAACTGATCGCCGTATGATGATCAGACTTATTGCCTATGTGCTTAACGCCAGCGAAAACCTACAATTTGGCAAAGGTGTCAGCGATGAAGACGAAGCAGCCATTTGGCGGATAAATTACAGTGAAGTGATTGAACTCTGGATTGAGCTTGGACAACTTGATGAAAAACGGCTGAAAAAAGCCTGTAATCGTGCGCAACAAGTACAACTTTATTGCTACGGCAGCAGCGTAGATACATGGTGGCAGCAGTCTAAAAGTAAATTGAATCAATTCGACAAACTATCTATCGACAGCTTCAGTGAAGAAACCTCACAGGCGTTAGAGTTACTCGCCGATCGCTCGATGGAATTTCAGGTTAGTATCCAAGACGGACAGTTCTGGCTTACTAGCGGTGATGAAACATTACTGGTCGAACTGACTAAGCTTAAATAAGCTTAATCCCTCACTCGATTAACTCAGCATCAGCTTACTTAACAACAGCTAGTTTTAAATTATTGATTTATTAGAGCTTTCAATAGTAAACTTTTTATTAACTTCTCGGCCACGGCAATGCTCATAACTATGATAAAAACATTCAATGCTAACCATAAAACCCTTCGCTGCTTTAAGTCGTTACTGACAGCGATTGCGATCACCAGCACATTTTCCAGTGTCGCGGAAATAATCCCGTCAGAGCAAGTGATTAAGGATATTACATTTCTTGCTGCTGACGACTTAAAGGGCCGAGCAAGTTTTAGTTCTGAAATTGATCGCGCCGCAAATTATATTGCGAAACGTTTTGCAGATATGGGGTTGCAACCTTTATCAGCAAATAAATCCGGTAATAAAAGTGCGAGCTTTCTGCAAAGCTTTACCGTCAGTCAAATTCAGCCACAAGCCGTTAACGTGATGCTAAACAATGTCGAAATCAAAGCTGAAAATCTAGCCATAGCAACAACGATGGCAAACGTAAACTGGCAACAAACCGGAGCACAAGTACATATTATTACTAAAGATGATGATATGAGAGGCACCCTACGTGAGTTAAACCAACGTGGTGGCCAACACTTAGTTATCATTAATACCGCACACGAAAAGTCGTTTAAGGCGTACCAAAATTATTTCAGTCGTGGCTTAACTAAGCTTACGCTTGAGCATCGTGGAGCCATTGTGATGGTATTGAGCGGTGAAAGTAAAATTAGCAGCTACAAGGTTAGCGCAAGTGCGAAAATTACCGAACAATCATTAACCAATGTTGTTGCTGTATTGCCTGCACAGGATGCAAAAAATGCCAATGAAATAGTTTTATACTCATCACACTATGATCACTTAGGCGTCACCAAAGATGGTAAGCAAATTTATAATGGTGCTGATGATGATGCATCAGGTACTACCGCTATATTGAACTTAGCGCAATATTACGCAAAGCAAGGCAATAACAAACGCAGCCTAATGTTTAGCGCCTTTACGGCGGAAGAAATTGGTGGTTTTGGCTCAAAATATTTTTCACAGCAAGTTAACCCAGATGACGTAGTTGCCATGATCAATATTGAAATGATTGGAAAACCTTCAAAGTTTGGCGCTGGCACCATGTGGATGACCGGCATGGAACGTTCAAACCTTGGTGCGTTACTCAACGAAAAGCTCAGTGCACAGAACAAAGAGATATTTAAAGACCCTTACCCAGAGCAAGGCTTATTTTACCGCTCAGACAATGCAACGTTAGCACGCTTAGGTGTGCCCGCGCACAGTTTTAGCAGTACGCAGCTTGATAAAGACCAACATTATCATCAAGTAACTGACGACATTAACAGCTTAGATTTAGTATCTATGCATAAGGTGATTGAGTCATTAGCGATCGCAACCCAATCACTTGTCGATGGTATGGTCACACCAACACGTATTGATAAAGCCCAAGTGAGTGCTCAAGGTAAAATTTATTAGCACATCAGCCGTTATTTAATATGCGAGCTTTAGAAAGCTCTCAATATCTAACATCTAAATTAAGAAAGAGCCAGTGTCGTTGCGACACTGGCTCTTTTTTTACTGTCTCACCTTAAAATGTATTTTCACTGAACAGTACTATTTAACGTGCTGATAGTTTGGATTGATAGGAAAATTGTCGTCATGCTTTTGCTTTCAAACTCATCGTTATAGTTATAGCTATCATAAATTAACTAAATTTAACCTGGCCAACGCATAGCAAATTCAAGTTCATTCTCTGTACTAATCACAAAACCATGTCTTAAATACAATTGCTTAGCAGGATTATCTAACAACACATTTAAGGTAATACTCAGCTGCCTTTCTTGCGCTTTGCGTTGAATTAATTTCAGCACTCGGCTACCTATACCTAAGCCATGGTACTCGGGTAATAACTGAAATTGCCGTAGATGTATTTTATCGGGAAACTGGCCTAATTTTAATAAGCCAATAGCGACATTTTGATAAGAAATAATATGGGAGTCTGAAAAATACTCATCAACGCGTACCATATGTGCGGCATCATCAAGATAAATGCCAGCGCTGTTTAAGTGCTCGGTCATTGATGCTTTACGTAACTGTAAAAGAAACGCCCTATCGTTAGCAATTGCCCGTCGAAAACTAACAATCGCAGCACTCGCTTGCCCGCTATATTTACTTTTAACCGCTTTATTAATTTCAGACATCGAACATAGATGGTGACCTAAAACATAAGACTACTATAGCAAGTTAATAAATGAGTTAAAGCATAATAATACGAGGGGCTATTGATTTTGCATTTTTTTCTCTGCTATACAGCAAAGCCGAAACACATTAACTAAATACCCACGTAATTAAAATTAACAGGCTCAGAAGCGATGTGTTGATTGCAGCATAATTGAGCTGTTCATTACATAAAGTAATTAGCTGAAAGGTAACCGAAAGCCATCGCATAAAATCCACCGTTGAGCGCGCCACGCTTGATTGCTTGCTAACAATAGCGGCAAAATGGTCTATAAAACTAAAATAGGAATATAATATGACCTTCACTAAATCTCTTATAGCCATCTCAATAACTGCGGTGCTCTGCGTAGCCTGTAGTAATGAGACTGCACAAATGACCAAAGCCAATAACCAGCTACCTGTTGAGTCTGTCACGCAACTAGATAGCACAGCTGCGGCTTCTCAAGCAGCAAACGAGCTATTTGATACTATTTTTATGGAAGGTGTCAATCGTAACCCAGTCATGCAGACTTATCTTGGCATTAAAACGGATTACGACAAATGGCAAGACCTTTCAGAAGAAAATAGTGCTAAAGAACTCGCGTTTGCTAAAGAAGCGCTACTACGTATACAAGTTATTGACGTTGATAAAGTCGATAAGCAAACCAAGTTAAGCTACAAGTTACTATCACAAAAACTCGAACAACAAATCGAAGATTATCAATGGCGTCACCATAATTACCCGGTTAATCAAATGTTTGGTGTTCACTCTCGCGTCCCTGCATTATTAATTAACCAACATAGCATTACCGATGTTAAGCAAGCGCATGACTATATTGCGCGGGTAAAAAATTCAAAAGTATTGCTTGAGCAACTCATTGAACAACTGAGCATTAGAGCTGAAAAAGGTATTATTGCACCAAAATTTGTTTTTGGTCATGTTATTCGTGACTCGAAAAACCTAATTGTCGGCGCACCTTTTGATGATGGCGCTGATAGCACTTTGTATGCTGATTTTAATAAAAAAATAGCAACATTAGATATTTCTGACACAGAAAAACAGGCATTAACTGCTGAATTAACATCTGCGTTAACCACGGAATTTAAAGCCGGCTACCAAGCGTTAGTAAGTTATTTAATCCAGCTTGAGAAAAAAGCCGACAACACTGATGGTGCGTGGAAATTTCCACAAGGTGATAAATTTTACAACAATGCCTTAAGTCGAACGACAACCACAGATTTAACCGCTGATGAAATTCATCAAATTGGCTTGGATGAAGTTAAGCGTATTCATGATGAAATGCGTCTGATCATGACTAAAGTTGGCTTTAAAGGTAACTTAAATGAATTTTTCGAATTTATGCGCCATGATCCGCAATTTTACTATGCAGGTGATGATGCCGGCCGTCAACGCTACTTAACTGAAGCTACTGACTTAATTAACACTATGAAAGGTGAATTAGATCAGCTATTTATTACTAAACCAAAAGCAGATTTAAAAGTTAAAAAAGTAGAAGCCTTTAGAGAAAAGTCAGCAGGTAAAGCATTTTACCAGCAACCAGCGCCTGATGGTTCACGTCCCGGTATTTACTACGCTAACCTTTATGATATGGCAGCAATGCCAACTTACCAAATGGAAGCATTGGCTTATCATGAAGGTATTCCTGGACATCATATGCAAATCGCTTTAAAACAAGAGCTAGAAGGTATTCCAAAATTTAGGAAATTTGGTGGTTACACAGCCTATAGTGAAGGCTGGGGTTTATATTCAGAAATGATCCCTAAAGAAATTGGTTTTTACCAAGACCCTTACTCGGACTTTGGTCGCTTAGCGATGGAATTATGGCGCGCTTGTCGCTTAGTGGTTGATACCGGTATTCATAATAAAAAATGGACTCGTGCACAAGGCTTAGAATATTACGTCAGTAATACACCTAATGCTGAGTCTGATGCGGTAAAAATGGTCGAGCGTCACGTGGTTATGCCATCACAAGCAACGGCTTATAAAATTGGTATGCTGAAAATTGTTCAGCTACGCGCCAAGGCAAAACAAGCGTTGGGCAATAAGTTTGATATTCGTGAATTTCATGATGTCGTACTAACAAATGGCGCTGTGCCACTTAACGTACTTGAAGATATGGTTAATGACTATATCGCTAAAAATCGTTAAGAGCATACTAAGCTAAGCTTGAAATTAACACTAAGATTCAAGCAAAAACTAGCTAACTATCATCAACTTAAAAACGCCAAAGTTTATGCCTTTGGCGTTTTATTTTGTACTGAGAATACTTCACAGCGCTTTTTTAGCCTGCCAGTTTAACTTTCCACCCCATTGATAAAGCGCTAGACCGCACATCACCAATAAAGCGCCAAAAACCAAATGCAAACTTACCTGCTCATTATTGAGTATTGCCCCCAAATATAAAGCGAAAACGGGCGTCATCATAGTAATAAGCGCTACTGTACTCGCCCTTAATTTTTGCAAAATGAAAAAGTAAGCGAGAAAACCCACCAATGAACCGAATATACCAAGATATAAAATCGCCCAAATCGAACGAGCATGCCATTGTTGATAGGGTAACGTGCCATCAGCAAAGAACCAAACAAGGGCGAATAACGGTACGCTAAACGTTAATGCCCCGACAGTGGTTGCTAAAGGATGGATATCAATCGCGACGCTTTTCACCATCACACCACTAAGGCTAAAGAAAAACACGCCCAGCAGAATAAGTCCAAGGCCGATAACACTATCTTGATTGAGTGAAATACTATCAAAACACACCACAAACAAGCCAGATAGTGCCACTGTTAAGGCAGCAATTCTTATTTTACTAAATTTAGGCTCAGCAAGAATTTTTTGCGCAAGTACGCCAGACAATATCGGTGATAAACCAAAAATCAACGACATTAAGCCAGAAGACAAGTAACGCGCCGAAAAATATGAAAAAAGCATACCGCCAAAAACACCAACACATGAATAGGCATATATTTTTCTGGCCTGTACCGACCATGGTAAATTAATCTTAGCAAGTTTCATTATGATCACGCCAGGTATAATGGCGATCAGCATGCGCATCAGAACCGCTAAGGTTGGATGAACAGTTTCACTGCTCCAAACAATGCCCAGTGGAGTTGTCGACCAAATAAGCACTACAGCTAAATATGCCACTGAAACAGGCATGTGTTTTCTCCCTTTTACAATCAACTACAAACAATGAAGTAATAATAATGAGCAAGTGCTCTAACATGCCAACATGATTATTGTTGTGCTAATCGTGATACAAGCCAGGGATTTTGATAATAGTGATTAAACAAAAGCCGCAGTATGAGTATCTGCGGCTTGATTTAAATGAGGTAAAGATTACATTTTTTTCCAGCAGAAACCATGCACTAACAATAGCCAGTAACTGACTATATTGAGTGGCTGTTTGGTTTGGCTATAGCGCAAATTTCGTTTTATTTTAGACATTAAATTTTTATTTTTAACTCGTTACACACGGTTGGAAAGCACGTCATTTATCATGCTAACAATGCCGACACTTAAGAAGATTGTCAACATTATAACAAGTAATATTTTTCGACAGATTTTTTATTTTTTACGGTGCCGTAAAATCAGTAATACTTTGTTAAAAAAATGTTACTTTATTAATGAAAGTGTAACAAATGTTTGCTATTGTTTTGTTGACCAAAAAGACAGAATTCGAGCAAAGGATAGGCATGAATGAAAATTCGTGCCTATTTTTTTTGCCTGTTTATTAATTTTATTGAACAACAAAAACTCAAAAAATTTAAACAACAATAAGAAGAAGAGGAAATCATATGAAATGCAACCTCCTAGCTAAAGTGCCATCCTACACTTTCGGCTTATCCATTTGCCTTGCAGCCTTTGCCAACACCGCTTATGCAGCAGAGCCACAAGGCTATTATGACAATGCCAACACAAGCAATGCCAGTGTTTTAAAACAAACCTTGCATGACATCATAGATGATCATCAACGATTCCCTTATACCTCAAGCACAACAGACACTTGGGATATACTAGAAGCAGCCGATCAAGACCCAAGCAATGCAAATAATGTTATTGATATTTATAAAAATGCCTCATACGCCAAAGTAGGTGGTGGTAATAATTTTTATAATCGAGAGCACAGTTGGCCAAAATCTTATGGTTTTCCTAAAGACGGGGCGAGTAACTACCCTTATACCGATGCCCATCATTTGTTTATTGCCGATAGCGGCTATAACTCAAGTCGTAGTAATAAGCCCTTCGCTGATTGCGACGCAACTTGTGCAGAAAAAACCACAGATTATAACAACGCTCGCGGTGGTGGCGCTGGCGAACATAACTTGACCACTGGTTCAGGTTCTACTGGAACATGGCAAACGTGGAACGGACGCAAAGGTGATGTAGCACGAGCATTGATGTATTTAGCCGTGCGTTATGAAGGTGGCTTACATGGAATAACTGGTGTTAATGAGCCGGACTTAATTCTCACCGACGATCGTGCGTTAATTGCTAGCTCACAAACTGGGACAAATGTTAATGTCGCCTATATGGGCCTAAAGTCTGTGCTTATTCAATGGCATAAAGATGATCCAGTTGATGACTACGAAATGCGTCATAATGATGCCGTACATGCGCAACAAGGTAATCGTAATCCGTTTATTGATCGCCCAGAATATGTTAATTGTATCTTCGAAGATATCTGTACAGGTAACGGCACGCCGCCACCTGCGCCTAACAATAGTGATATTTGGATCAACGAAATTCATTATGACAACAATAGCGGTGATGTTAACGAAGCAGTAGAGTTAGCTGGCAGTGCGGGTATTGACCTTACAGGTTGGCGTTTAGTGGCCTATAACGGCACTAATGGTGCTAGCTATAAAACGCTAGACCTTTCGGGCACGTTAGCCAACCAATTTAACGGTTTAGGAATACTTAACTTTACTTTCTCTGGTCTGCAAAATGGCAGTGCAGACGGTATTGCACTTATTGATAACAATAACCAAGTTCGTCAATTTTTAAGCTATGAAGGTGTATTAACTGCCACTGATGGAGCCGCAAGCGGCATGCAGTCAACTGACATTGGTGTCACTGAAACCTCAAGCACCGCAATAGGCTTTTCATTACAATTAGCGGGCACAGGTAATAGCTATAACGATTTCACTTGGCAATCAGCCGCAAGCCATAGTCGTGCTAAGGCAAATAACGGCCAATTCTTTACCGGTAGCGTTGAACAAAGTCTATTCACTAACAATACAGTTACTGCCATCCCAGATAATGCCAGTATGGTGAGTAATTTAGATATTACGCGCTCAGGTGATGCTGGTAACGTAAGCGTTGCAGTCAACATCACACACACTTACCGTGGTGATATTAGCCTCTATTTGACCGCGCCCGATGGTAGTTCATATCTATTGAAGTCATATTCAGGTAGTGATAGTGCAGATGATGTAATTGAAAGCTATTCGGTTGCGGTTTCTGGCGTCGCTCAGGGGCAATGGCAACTTAAGGTGACTGATAACTATCAACAAGATATTGGCAATTTAGAGCAGTGGAATGTCACATTTTAGTGAACGATTAACATGGCCTTCAAGCTGCATCATAGGGTTATTTATTCAAGTTTGTAAATAAACTTAACTGCAGAAAAAACCCGAATATAAATAAAATTATATTCGGGTTTTTATTATAAGCTTTATTCGCTTAACCCCAGTTGAGGCTGCTTAGGCTTTCTTTAAATAAGCCGCAACTAAAACAATACGTGTGCCGTTGACTTTACCTTCAATGTGCTCAGGGTTATCCGTTAAGCTAATGCCACGAACCATAGTACCCTGCTTAGCCGTAAAGTTTGCACCTTTAACTTTTAGATCTTTAACTAAGGTCACATTATCGCCGTCTTGCAATTCGGCACCATTACTGTCTCGTGTTGGACCTTCACGCTCTGCGGCGGCAATGCCCTGCTCTGCCCAGGTTTTAACATCATCTTCTAAGTAGAGCATATCTAACGCATCTTGTGCCCAGCTTTCAGCTGATAGTTTGTGCAACATACGGTAAGCCATCACTTGCACAGCTGGCTCTTGGTTCCACATAGCATCGGTTAAACAACGCAAATGATTAACATCAAGTGCAACAGTACTTTCAACTTGAGCTAAACAGGTATCACATAAATAAATACTTTGCTGCGCACTCAAGTCACTGGTTGGTGGCACTGGATGTACGGTTAAATTATCAGTTGATGTACAAAATTCGCAACTGGAGTTGCTACGTTGTTTTAATGCTTGCTCTGTTACCATAACAAAATACCCACAAAATTTTTGGCGCTATTATGCTCCTAATTTACCGATTTAAAAAGTGGCGATCGGCACTAAAAAGCAATAACAGCAATTTTTATTGATAACAAGGTGAGATTTAGGCAATTTTTATAAAATCAGGCGGAGTGCTTTGCCAGTTCATCGCAACCAGCAAAGCTATAGGACAATTTTTAATCTATATTTTTTGTCGCATGGTGTGAAGCTGCTGCCGTAAAAACCACATCGGTTGAGCTATTGAGTGCTGTTTCTGCTGAGTCCTGAATTACGCCAATAATAAAACCAATAGCAACGACTTGCATGGCAATATCGGTATTAATACCAAATAAGCCACAGGCGAGTGGAATAAGTAATAATGAACCACCAGCTACGCCAGAAGCGCCGCAAGCCGATACCGCAGCAACAATACTTAATAGAATAGCTGTGGCAAAATCTACTTCAATATTTAAGGTATTGGCTGCCGCTAACGTTAGCACTGTGATAGTAATAGCCGCACCAGCCATATTAATAGTGGCGCCTAAGGGAATTGAAACAGAATAAGTATCTTCGTGTAACTCAAGTTTTTCACACAATTCCATATTTACCGGAATATTGGCCGCAGAGCTACGAGTGAAAAACGCGGTAATGCCCGATTCTTTTAAACAGGTCAGTACTAAAGGATATGGGTTTTTACGCATAATAAAGTAAACAATTAACGGATTAACCACTAAAGCGATAATCAACATTGCTCCTAAAAGTACCAGTACTAAATGGCTAAACTCACCTAGTGTATCAAAACCTGTGGTTGCAACTGTGTTGGCAACTAAACCCATGATACCTAGCGGCGCGAAACGAATAACTAACTTCACAATACTGGAAATTGCTTCGGCAAAATCATGCACCATCACTTTGCTGCTATCACTGGCTTTTTTCAATGCAAAACCTAGTCCTAAGCCCCAAGCTAAAATACCGATAAAGTTACCGGTAATAACAGCGTTAAAAGGGTTATCAACAATTTTGAACGCTAAGGTTGTTAATACTTCACTTAAACCTTGTGGTGGATTTGCACTTGCGCCTGCTATATCTAAGGTTAGTTGCACTGGAAACAAAAAGCTTAGCGCTACTGCAACCAGTGCAGCACTGATGGTACCAACTAAATAAAGACCAATAATTGGCTTTAAGTTAGCGTCGCTATTTGGCTTTTGATTGGCAATAGACGAAGCAACCAACACCAGAACGAGGATAGGTGCTACGGCTTTTAAAGCATTAACAAATAGGCTTCCAAGTATAGAAAATGACTTGGCAATATCAGGAGAAATAATCGCTAAACCTATGCCTAAAACAATGGCAATAATGATTTGATTCACAATATTAATAGATTTGAGCTTATTAAAAATTGACGGTTTTTCTAAAACAGTATTTTCTGTTGTCATAGTTTTTTTCTTATTTGAGTTGTTGTTTTTATCATTACGCTAACGTGTCAGGAAATTTTTTACCACTTATTTACCAACACTGTCTTGTTTATTCGTTATCTGGCGCTTTTAAAACGACAGTTCACTTTGCCATGAGATAAAATAGCCACGGTCTTTAATATCCACCAAATAGCCCTGACAGACAAAATGTCCAACTACCGCCACTAATTCATCATCATAAAAAATGAAAGGTAATCTTTTTCTTTGCCAAGGGGGTATCGAAAGTTCTTGTAAAACCTTTTTTAATGAACGCGAGCGTTGGCGATACTCAGGTAAACATGTCGGATTACTGTGGGCGAAGCGAATCGTCACTAATTGCCCAACGTTAGGCTGCTTGATAGCTGTTTGCCAAGTAGTGTCAGTGTTACTCGTATTAGAGTTTGTCGATATACTCACGGCTCCTAGTTTATCAGGAAGTGCAACACTCACTGATGCCTCAGCCGCTAAGGTATCGAGATCAATGTTATGCTGCCATGATGAAACATCTTGATAAATATCAGTCAAATACAGCTCATGATGAAATCTTCTTAAACAACAATTAGCGAGTTGAATAACAGGCGATTTATCAGCATTCGCATTAAGCTGCTGACATATTTGTGCCAATTGCTGCCCCGTAGGCATTAACGGCTGATGACTCGCTAAAAAATGGCGTAAAAGATTTTTCAGTCGAGCTTCGCTCAGGCTATTAAGCTTAACAATCGATAGTTTGTCCGGTGCTGTCTGGCATACGGCTAAATCCTGCTCTGCCAATTCATTCAGTAACTGTTGCGCTTCAAAACAATGCCCAGCACTTCGCGCAATGGTTTTATTAATACTTGGCCAACGCTCAGATAAAGCAGGGATAATTTGATGACGTAAAAAGTTACGATCGTAGTGTTCATCAGTATTAGACTCATCTTCAATCCAACTAAGCTCATGTTGTTGTGCGTAAGAAATAATTTCGTCACGTGATACCGATAACAAGGGCCGCAGTAAATGATGATGTGCTAACACGGAATTTGCAGGCATTGCTGATAAGCCTTTTAGGCCAGAGCCGCGCTTTAATGCTAATAGAAACGTTTCTGTTTGGTCATTAAGATGATGGCCGGTAACAATCAACGCCGGCTCGACACTTGCCTGAATGAGTACCTGATAACGGGCATCGCGCGCTATCGCTTCTAAGCTTTGTTGCGGTTGTTTTTTTAACTGTAATTTGCGAGTAATTAACGGTAAGGAAAACAGATCGCATTGTTGTTGCGCAAAGACTTGCCATGAGTCGGCATTTGGACTCAAACCATGGTTGACATGACAGACAACAATATCATTTGATAACTGTTTCCGCTGTTTTAGTGTTGCTAGTGCAACGAGCAACACTTGTGAATCAACACCACCGCTGTAAGCTATAATAATTTTTTTCTCTGGTGTGCTGTTAAAGCACTTTACCAGAGCTGATTCAATAGTATTCACAGAGTTTAAAAATATCGCAAAAATGAGTAATTAAGCAAAGCTTTAATAAGCTAAAAGAAAAAGGCGACCTTAATAGGTCGCCTTTTAAGTTATTAACAATAACCGAACGACATTAACTTATCGTAACGACTTTCAATTAATTCTTCGTTTGAAAGTTTATCAAGCTCAGCCAGATCAGATTTTAAAGCTTGTTTCAGAAATGCTGCCATTTGATCCATATCGCGATGAGCACCACCTAACGGCTCTTCAACAATACTATCAATAAGGCCTAATTCTTTAATACGCTTTGCCGTAATACCCATAGCTTCTGCTGCTGTAGGAGCTTTTTCAGCAGTTTTCCACAAAATAGATGCGCAACCCTCTGGGGAAATTACTGAATAGGTTGAGTATTCAAGCATATTAACTTTATCGCCAACGCCAATAGCTAGCGCGCCACCCGAGCCACCTTCACCAATAACAGTACAAATAATAGGTACGTTCAAACGTGACATGACTTTTAAGTTAGTAGCAATAGCTTCACTTTGACCACGTTCTTCGGCACCTATACCAGGATAAGCACCCGGCGTGTCAATAAAGGTAATAATTGGCATCTTAAAGCGTTCTGCCATTCTCATTAAACGTAAGGCTTTACGGTAACCTTCAGGACGCGGCATACCAAAGTTACGCTTAACTTTTTCGTTGGTAGAACGACCTTTTTGATGACCTATAATCATCACAGGACGGCCATCTAAACGTGCTGTACCACCAACAATGGCACTATCATCAGCATAAGCTCTATCACCAGCTAATTCATCGAATTCAGTAAAAATACGTGGTAAATAATCTAAGGTGTATGGGCGCTGAGGATGACGTGCAACTCGCGCTGTTTGCCAAGGATCCAAACCAGAGAATATCTTTTTAGTGAGTTCGTTGTTTTTCTCTCGCAACTGAGAAATCTGATCTTCTAAATCAAGATCTAGTTCTTGGCCATTGTTGACCAATTGCAATTCTTCAATTTTCGCTTCAAGTTCCGCAATTGGAAGCTCAAAATCTAAAAAATTTAATGACATATGATTATTCTTACCTATGTTGTCTCTAAGTATCGTTATTAATAAACGTTACTTATTTAAATTTTAACTCGACTTGCTCTTCACCCAATAGGGTTTTCAAATCGTATAATAGCATGTCGCTTGGCGACACACGCCACTGTACGCCCAACTCTAGCATACCTTGCGCTTCATCTCTTTGATAAAAAACGCGAATTGGGCAAATACCATCTTTATAAGGCGTTAATACCTCAGTAAACTCTTCTATAAATCTTTCCGAGAGCTGATTTTTATGCATTTGCAAATCTAATGAAGTGACGTAATTTTCACGCGCATCTGCAATTGTCATAATGTCTCGGGCGGTCATTGTAATACCCCCGGAGTAATCATCAAAGCTGACCTGTCCACTACAGACCAAAATTGCATCAGAAACAAGCAATTCTGCAAATCTATCATAGTCATCTGGGAACAATCTTATGTCCATACGAGCACTTTTATCATCCAGTGTCACTAGTGCCCAACGACGCCCTCGTTTATTTACTAACACTCGCACCGCTAGCACTAGGCCAACAGCTACCGTGGTTTTGTCTTTATTTGTGGGTTGTAGGCTAACTAAGCGCCCTGTTGCATAACGCTTAATTTCACTTAAATAGCGATTTATCGGATGACCGGTTAAATATAACCCTAAAGTTTCTTTTTCGCCATCAAGCCATTTTTCTTCTGGCCAAGCATTTACTGCTTTGAATTCTTGTCGATTATCCGTTTGCTCATCGTTGATAAGACCAAATAAATCATTTTGGCCTAAAGATTCTGCTTTAGCATGCTGCTCTGCCGCTTTAATGGCCTCAACTAATGTTGCAAATAAAGCCGAACGGTTTTTACCTTGTTCTAGCGTAGAACCCGCTTGATAATGAGGTCCTAATGCATCCATTGCGCCAGACTTGATCAATTTTTCAAGTATTCTTTTATTGGTTTTTTTTAAATCTAAACGGGCACAAAAATCGAATAAATCAGTGAAGGGGCCACCTGTTTGACGCGCAGAAATAATCGCATCAATTGGCCCTTCTCCTACGCCTTTAACAGCACCAATACCGTAAACTATTTGATCACTTTCATTGACAGTAAACTTGTACTGACCGGCATTAACGTCAGGGGGTAATAAATCAATGCCCATGTTGCTACATTCATCAACTAAGGTAACAATTTTCTCAGTGTTGTCCATATCTGCTGACATTACCGCTGCCATGAATGGTGCAGGAAAGTGGGTTTTCATCCACAATGTTTGATATGAAACTAAGGCATAAGCCGCTGAATGAGATTTGTTAAAACCATAACCAGCAAATTTCTCTACTAAATCGAATATTTTCATGGCGAGTTCGCCATCAACACCACGGGCTATGGCACCTGCTTCAAAGCCCGCGCGTTGTTTTGCCATTTCTTCTGGTTTTTTCTTACCCATAGCTCGACGAAGCATATCAGCACCACCAAGAGAATAACCGGCAAGCACCTGAGCAATTTGCATAACTTGCTCTTGGTAAAGAATAATCCCGTAAGTCGGTTCAAGAATGGGTTTTAAGTCAATATGTTGCCATGTTTCATCTGGGTAGCTTACCGCTTCTCGACCATGTTTACGCTCGATAAAGTTATCTACCATGCCTGATTGCAAAGGCCCTGGTCTAAACAAGGCCACCAATGCGATAATATCTTCAAAGCAATCGGGCTTTAATTTAGCAATAAGTGACTTCATACCGCTTGATTCAAGCTGGAATACCGCCGTAGTTTCTGATTTCAATAAAACTTTAAAACTGGCTTTATCTTCCAGATCTATTGCCGCGATATTGATCGGTTCTTTGCCTTCTTTTAGCAGTTTATGATCGGCCATTTCAATGGCCCACTGCAAAATGGTTAAGGTACGTAAACCAAGAAAATCAAACTTGACTAAACCGGCATCTTCAACATCATTTTTGTCAAACTGCGTAACCGGATTCTTGCCTTCTTCATCACAATATAGCGGCGCAAAATCAGTAATAGTTGTCGGTGAAATAACCACACCACCAGCATGTTTACCGGCGTTACGTGTTGTGCCTTCTAATATTCGGCACATGTCGATAAGATCTTTTACATCACTATCTTGTGCATAAACCTCAGGTAACTTCGGTTCTTCTTCGAAGGCTTTAGCTAAAGTCATACCCGGCGTTGGCGGAATTAATTTTGAAATGCGGTCAACAAAACCATAAGGATGGCCCAGTACTCGGCCAACATCTCGAATAACAGCTTTCGCAGCCATAGTACCAAAGGTAATTATTTGTGATACCGCATCGCGCCCGTATAATTCTGCAGTATGCTCAATAACCTCGTCTCGTCTGTCCATACAGAAATCGACATCAAAATCAGGCATTGATACGCGTTCAGGATTTAAGAAACGTTCGAAAAGCAAGTCATATTCTAGTGGATCTAAATCAGTGATTTTTTGAGCATAGGCAACTAATGAACCGGCACCAGAACCACGACCAGGCCCTACGGGAATATTATTATCTTTACTCCACTGAATAAATTCCATTACGATTAAGAAGTAGCCAGGGAAGCCCATGGTATTAATAACTTTAAGTTCTATCGCTAAACGCTCGTCATAAGGCTTACGTTTTTCAGCAAAATCTGGCGCATCTTTATCAAATAAAAACTCTAAACGCTCTTGCAAACCTTCTTCAGACACTTTAACCAAGAAATCTTCAATCGATAAACCTTCTGTTGGAAAGTCTGGTAAAACGTATTCGCCCAGCGTAACAGTTACGTTACATCGCTTTGCTATCTCAACTGAATTCTCTAATGCTTCAGGAATATCAGCAAAAAGTTCCAGCATTTCCTCTTCACTACGCAGGTACTGCTCTTTACTGTATTTTTTAGGGCGACGTTTATCGTCTAAGGTAAAGCCGTCATGAATCGCTACCCTAATTTCGTGGGCATCAAAGTCATCTGGACTTAAAAACATCACTTCATTGGTGGCCACTACCGGCAGATCATGGCGAGATGCTAACTCGACGGCAAGATGAATATAATTCTCTTCATCATTACGGCCCGTTCGGATAAGTTCTAAGTAATAGCAATTAGGGAAATATTGTTGATAAAAACTTAGCATTTCATCGACAAAGTCTCTATTTCCTTTCAACAAGGCTTTACCAACATCGCCTTCTCGACCACCAGAGAGAAGAATTAAGCCTTCGGCATATTCAATTAGCCAATCTTTATCTATTACCGCTTTACCTTGAATGTGACCACGTAAATAAGCTTTTGAGATCAGCTCAGTAATATTTTTATAACCCGCATTATTAGTTGTTAAAATCACTAATCGTGATAATTCATCCCCTAACTCATTACTTTTAACCCAGAAATCACAACCAATAATAGGCTTAAGTCCTGCGCCATGTGCAGCATGGTAATATTTAACTAAGCCACACAAATTGGTTTGATCGGTTAGTGCCAGCGCTGGCATATTTAAATCCGCAGCTTTAGTAACAATAGGCTTAACTTTTTTTAAGCCATCACACATCGAATAATCGCTATGGACTCTAAGGTGGATAAATTTAGGATCACTTGTTGTCGCTAATTGACAAGGTTCAGTAGTAGAAATTGGGAACTCAGATTCAGACATCTAGTGCTCTAATTATTTTTATTATGCGTTGTTGCATTAGCCAGTACATTTGCTACCGGTTTGAAACTTCTACGATAACAGTCAAGTACGCCATGCTCGATAATTTTTTCTAAGTGTGCTTTAGTAGGGTAACCTTTATGTTGCGCAAAACCATAATAAGGATGGATTTTATCTAATGCGATCATTTCATCATCTCTTACTACTTTCGCCAAAATAGACGCGGCACTAATCTCAGCAACACGGGCATCACCTTTAACAACACTTTGGCAGGCAATGACAGCGCTTTCATGGGCAAATGTCGGGCAACGATTACCATCCACTAAAACGTAGTCAGGTGTTACATTTAGGCCCTCAACTGCACGCTGCATAGCAAGCATAGTGGCATGGAGAATATTAAGAGTGTCTATTTCTTCAGGGGATGCTCGGCCTATTGACCAAGCGATTGCACGTTGCTTAATTTCAATAGACAGTAGCTGTCTTTTTTTATCAGACAATTTCTTTGAATCCATTAATCCTTCAATAGGATTATCAGGATCTAATATTACCGCAGCCGTTACCACATCACCGACTAATGGACCACGTCCAACTTCATCAACGCCTGCGATACAATAGGCTATAGGGTATTCAAAAGGCTCAAGATTTTTTTTAACAGCAGGCATAATTACTCAGGTTCAATATTATAAAAGATTGATAACAGCCTTAGCGGCTTGCTCACTGGCATTTTGCTTAAGCATTAAATGAATATCTGTATAAGCTTGATTCAACGCCGATTGATCGCTAAACATACGTTCTTCAACCAAAGGCAAGATGTTTTCAACCGTAACATCACCTTGTAGCAGCTCGGGAACTAAACTTTTATTGGCTAATAAATTAGGTAACGAAAACCATTTTAAATTCACAAAGCCCTTAAACATATGATAAGTCAGCGGGTTAAACTTATAACAAATCACCATAGGGCGTTTAATTAACGCCGCTTCTAACGTTACCGTACCTGATGCCGTCAATAAGCAATCACTGGCTGCCATCACCTGCTGAGTTTTACCGACAATAATACTAAGCGGTAATTCTGGCGCAAATTTTTGCTGTAATTGGTGAAATTGCTCTGCTCTTTTATCGCTGATCATAGGCACAACAAATACCAACTCAGATATTTTTGCTTGCTCGCTCGTTAGTAGTTTTTTGGCTGTTTGTAAGAAAGGTTCGACTAATCTTGATAGCTCTCCGCCTCGACTACCTGGCATTAGTGCTAGTATTTTTGCAGTTTCAGGTAAGCCTAGCGCCTTTCGTGCCTGTAACTTATCGGAAACCAACGGAATATCATCTGCCAGAGAGTGGCCAACAAAGGTACAAGGGATCTGATGTTTATCGTAAAATGCTTTTTCAAAGGGTAATAAAGACAGCACCATATTGGTTGCTTTCGCAATTTTAAAGACCCTTTTTTCACGCCAAGCCCAGACTGATGGACTAACATAATGTACGGTTTTTATTGCTTGAGCTTTTAGTTTTGCTTCCAAGGTGATATTGAAATCAGGCGCATCAATACCAATAAATACATCGGGTTTATTCGCGATAAAATACTCAGATAAAGATTTACGAATATGTAATAGTCTAAATAGTCGTCCCAGTACCTCAAACACCCCCATGACCGAAAGCTCTTCCATATCAAATAAGCTTTCAAAGCCTAGCGCTAACATTTTAGGACCACCAATACCGACGAACTTTGCCGTAGGGTAATGCTGTTTGAGTTGTTGCATTAAACCAGCACCTAAAGTGTCACCGGAATGCTCGCCAACAACAATAGCGAACGTAATTGTAGAATCATTCATAATTTTGACTAGTCGGTAAATTATTGGCCGCTAAATGCGTTGGATTTGCTTTTATCACTGGATAACTAACGGACAATGCCGCGACTAGAATTTTTAATAAAATCACTAAACATCGTTAACTCAACCATATCACTATCCAAATCTGCAATTTTATTTACAGCTTCATCAACAGTCAGCCCTTGGCGATAAACTGCTTTATAAGCACGTTTGATATTCAAAATAACGTTTTTATCAAAACCACGACGCTTTAAGCCTTCACTATTCAAACCAAACGGTTTTGCCGGTTGTCCTGAGGCCATAACATAAGGAGGAATATCTTTTAAAATTAAAGAATTAGCGCCAACAAAACAATGATCGCCAATATGGCAAAACTGATGTACGCCTGTCATGCCGCCTATAATGGCGTGATCGCCAACATGCACATGACCCGCTATTGAAGCACCATTGGCCATTATACAATGACTGCCAACCATACAATCGTGGGCAATATGGGTATAGGCCATAAATAAATTATTACTGCCAATTTGGGTTAAGCTATTGTCTTGGATCGTGCCACGGTGGACGGTGCAATATTCACGAAAAGTGTTGTTATCGCCAATGATCAATTCTGTCGGTTCACCGGCATATTTTAAATCTTGGCAATCCTCACCAATTGAGGCAAATTGAAAAATACGATTGCCCTTGCCAAGTGTCGTAGGTCCATTGATGACGACATGAGAGCTTATATGGCAATTATCACCAATAACTACATTAGCTGCTATATAGGTCCAGGGACCTATTCTTACATTCTCCCCGATTACCGCGCCTTCTTCTATAACAGCTTGCGGGTGGATCAATGAACTTGAATTTACCATATTATAATGCTCTTCTTGCACACATTAAGTCAGCGGAACATACCACTTTACCATCAACTCTAGCTTCGCCATAAAATTTCCACATACCACGACGCTCTTTAACAAACTCTAAATGCAAATGCATAGTGTCACCCGGATGAACTGGCTTTTTAAATTTTGCTTTATCAATTGACGCAAATAAAAACAACTCGCCATCACCCTTATCTTCAACTGATTTAAAGCCTAAGATGCCACTCGCTTGCGCTAACGCTTCAAGAATAAGTACGCCAGGAAAAATTGAATAACTTGGAAAGTGTCCCATAAATGCCGGTTCATTAACCGTGACATTTTTAATCGCATGAATTGACTTTCCAGGGGTATAATCAAGTACTCTATCGACCAATAAAAATGGGTAACGATGGGGAATAAGTGATTTAATTTCTTCAATATCAATAATATTATTTTGCGCTTCCAAAACATTTCCTCTATTTACTTAACTATGCATTCATATCACTAGCTTTTTAATGTTGCTAGTTCTTTTTCTAGTGTACTTAATCGCTTAGTTAATGATTCAAGTTTTCTCACTCTAGCATTATTTTTATGCCACTCTTTATTGGGTTGGCATGGCATACCTGAGGAATAAACACCAGGTGATGTGATCGCTTTAGTCACCATAGTCATCCCGGTGAATACACAACCATCGGCAATTTTAATGTGACCATTAATCCCCACTAAACCAGCAATAACACAATTTTTACCAATTTCAGTGCTACCAGCAATGACACTACATGCGGCAATAGCTGTATTCTCACCGATAATAACATTATGAGCAATCTGTATTTGATTATCTAAAATAACACCACTTTTAATGATCGTGTTACCTAAAGCACCTCGGTCAATGGTTGTACTTGCTCCGATTTCAACATTGTCTTCGATAATCACTGTGCCTAGTTGTGGAATTTTAACCCAGCTGCCTTTATTATTTGCATAGCCAAAACCATCAGCACCAATAACGGTATTTGCGTGAACGGAGCTCTGTTCTCCAATAATAACGCCATGATAAATACTAACATTAGACCATATAGTCGCGTTAGCACCGATCTGAGCAGCGATACCAATAAAGCTTCCTGCGCCTATACTGACACCGTCTGCGAGATTAACACCTGCTTCAATCACAGCATTGGCGCCAATAGTGACACCTTTACCGATAATAACGTCATCAGCGATTACTGCACTGGCATGAATTTGATTAGCTGGCTTAGGTGTTGTATCAAGTAATTGTGCAACCAAGGCATACCCCATGTAAGGGTTGTCCATAATTAACGCGTTGCTTTGACATTTATCTGCTTCACTTTGCGTTACAATGATAGCGCTGGCCTTTGTACTCGCCAATTGCGCGCTATACTTATTATTCGCCAAAAACGCAATTTGCCCTGATCTTGCATCAGCTAACGTGGCAATACCCGATATTTCGCATTGTCCATCGCCTTTAACAACAGCACCGATTTTTTTTGCAATATCTGCAAGTATGTAACTCATAAGCATAAACTTCTTTTTAAAGGTAATCTAACGGGTAAAAACATAGATTTGAAGAAAAGTGTTAACCACATTAGGGCTAAACGCAATATTCCGAATCAAGAGGATTCGGAATATTGCAATAGAGGTGAAGCAGAAAGTAAAAGTATTAGCTAATTTTTACTTTCGCTAGCTGAAAAAGCATTATTTCAGTTTACTAACTTTTTCAACCACTTCAGATGTAATGGTGCTATCTGGTTTTGCGTAAACTACGGCACTTTGTTCAAGTACTAAATCATAATCACCTTTAGCAGCAATATTATCAATAGCTTGACGAACTAATGCGACAATTTTATTAGTTTCTTCGTTTTTACGTGCACCCGTAGTTTCTTGAAACGCTTTACCTTTAATTTGATAATCTTGGTAAAGTGTACCAATTTTACCATCTAGATCAGCGATTTCTTTAGCACTCATTAAAGAACCATCACGTTTTTTCTTTTCTTGATGATACTTAATATCTTGCTCTAGTTGAGCTAGCACAGCTCGCTCATCTTTGAACTCTTCTTCCAAACTCTTCATCACAGCTGCAGTTTGTGGAATTTTACCCATAACTTCTTGAAAATTTACCACTGCAATTTTTTGATCTGCTGCCATAGCCGAACTCGCTAGTAAAAAGCCTGATGCAGTAGTAGCAAGCACAATAGATTTAATCAATTTTTTCAATTTTTACTCCTAAAATATTTTCTAATATTTTTTATCTTTTTTGGTTATGCGGTAGTTATACCGCCTCACGTAATTTGGTTCAAGCCAATTTAATTAAACAATGTGGAATTTTATCAATTAGCGCACATTATTTAACTTAAAACGTTTGACCGATATTAAAACTGAAGAACTCAGTATCGTCACCCTCTTCTTCTTTTAAGGTTCTTGCGAAGCTAAAGATCATTGGGCCCATTGGTGATAGCCACTGAACAGATAAACCAGCAGATGCTCGATAACGACCAACATCAGAAAAGTCAGCAATTTTTTCAGATTCTATAGCAGCCAAATCTTTGTAGTCAGCTAAGCTAAATTCGGTGTCCCAAACATTACCAGCATCGATAAAGAAACTTGAGCGCACACTGTTACTAAAACCCTCATCTAAAAATGGCGTCGGTACAATAAGTTCAATACCGGCTATAACAATAGCATTACCACCGACAGAGCGAGGAGATGTTTGAATAAAATCGTGATCTGGCCCCAAACAACACCCGTTAGGACTGACAACGTCAAAGCCGACAGAATCAGGCGTACCCGGAATACTTGTTGGCCTACGATAGATTGCACGTGGTCCTACAATATTAGATTCAAAGCCACGTAATGTGCCAGAGCCACCGGCTCTAAAGTTTTCCCAAAATGGTAAAACTTGATCGTTGCCTTCAACTGTTCCATAGCCATTACCATAACCTAATTGGAATTTAGTCAAAACAGTCCAACGTTGATCACGTGTTAATGGGAAATACCATTTGGTGTCTAGGTTAAGCTTAAAGTAATTTACGTCTGAATTAGGCGTTGTTACTTTAAACGATAAACTTTGCTGTGAGCCCGCGGTAGGAAATGTTCCGCGATTCAATGTCGAACGTGATATAGATGCACTAACATCAAAGTTTTCAAAGCTCAAACCACCATCTGGATCATTAGGATCTGAATACACTTCATAAAACTTCTGAATTTGTTCATAGGTTTCTAAACGTGTAATACCATTGTTTTTATAACCTAAACCAAAGCTCAAACGAACATATTCATTAATCGGAAAACCTAGGGTCATACCAACACCGTAAGTCTTATTATTATACTCAACAAGGTTGGCATTACCGGCGTCAAACTCTTGATAGAAAATATTTCCACCTAAAGATACACCATCAACGGTAAAATAGGGGTCAGTGTAAGAAACATTGGCACTTTTTGAATAGCTTGAGGTATTAATACTAAAGCCTAAGCGATTACCGGTACCTAAAAAGTTATTTTGTTGAACGCCGGCATTTAAGCTTAATTGGGTCGTAGAACCATAGCCGATACCCGCGGTAAATGAACCCGAAGGCTGCTCTTTAACTTCGAAATCGATATCAACTAAGTCATCTTCACCTGGCAATTGATTGGTTTCAAATTCAACAGTTTCCATATAAGGCAAGCGCTGTAACCAAGCTTTAGAGCCTTCTACAAGGTTGTTTGATAGCCACGCACCTTCCATTTGACGCATTTCTCGGCGCAAAACGTGCTCAGCAGTCACATGATTGCCTTTAAAGTTAATGCGATTAACATAAACTCGTTTACCGGGATCTACCGATAACACTAACTTTACGGTTTTATTTTCTTCATCGATTTCTGGAATAGTCACTACTTTCGGGTAAGCGTAACCATAACGCCCCAAAAATTTACTGACTAATTCTTCAGAATACGTCACAAGTGCGCCGTTATAAAGCTCGTCAGTTTTAATTGGTGTAATTGCGCGAATCGTTTTTTCAAAACCCGCCATATCACCAATAAAATCAACTTCGCTAACTGTATACAATTCACCTTCAGTTACGTTAAGTGTGATATACACCGCTTCTTTATCCGGTGTCATTGAAACTTGAGTAGAATCAACTTTATATTGTAAATAACCGCGGTCAAGATAATAACTCTTGATGGTTTCCATATCACCTTGTAAGGTTTGCTTTTGATAACGATCTTGCGCCATGAAATCCCACCAAGGTGAGTCATAGGTTAATTCTATACGCTCTAAAAGCTCAACATCGGAAAACTTTTCATTACCGACGATATTAATTTGCTCTATTGCCGCGGCATCACCTTCATTAAACGTAAAGTCAATATTTACCCTGTTACGAGGTAAATGCGTCACTTTCGCTTTAACATCAGCATTATATTTACCAACACTGTGATAGAAATCTTCCAAACCGATTTCAATACCTGAAATCACCGTCATATCAAGCGTTTCACCAACACGAATATCACTACTATCAAGACTTTCGGTTAACTGCTCGTCTTTTAAATCTTTGTTACCATCAAAGGTAATAGCACTGATCGTTGCTCTTTCTCGAACACGATAAATTACGGCATTTTCATCTCTTGAAACCACAACATCACTAAAGTGACCTGACTTATAGAGTGCTTTAATTGACTGTGATACTCGAAAATCATTTAAGTTATCACCAACATTAAAGGGAATATGCGTTAAAGCAGCTCCTAGCGCTACACGCTGTAAACCTTTAATTTGAATATCTTCAACTTGAAAATCCTCAGCGGCATACGCTGATGTTCCCAAACTACCTAATAATACCGCCAGGGCAAGTTTTTTAATAATCATAAAATATTAACTTTATATACTTCTTTTAGTTATAATCGCGATAAATCGTTAAATATGGCGATACTCATTAAGCTTAGTAGCGCTATAGTACCAAATTTAAAACCTATTTCTTGTATTTTTTCCGGTACAGGTTTCCCTGTAAAAAGCTCTATAAAATAGTAAAATAAGTGTCCTCCATCTAAAACAGGTAAAGGCAAAAGGTTAATTATGCCTAGGTTGATACTAATTAACGCTAAAAAGCCTAAAAAATACACAAAACCATAATCGGCACTATTACCCGCACCTTGCGCTATAGATATCGGTCCACTTAGATTTTTCACCGATACATCACCGGTAATTAACTTACCAATCATATCGAAACTCAAAACAATTAAGCTCCAGGTTTTTACCGCACTTTGCTCAAGGGCAGCAAATGGGCCATAAACTTGTTCAAATAAATATGCCTTAGGATAAGGGTCTGATATTGGACTCACGCCTAAATATCCGACAACTCTGTCATTATCTTTTTTCGCTTCAGGCTTAACGGTAAATGCTTTTATTTCGCCCTTTCGCAACACAGTAACAGCAACACTTTGTTCAGGATATTGTTTAATTAAATCGGAAAACTTCTGCCACTGTCCTTCAATACTTTCACCCGCAATCGTCAGCAACTCATCTTCGGGCATCAGCCCGGCCTTTTCAGCTGGACTACCTTCTGCAACAGCGGCTAATTTTGCGTACACTTTAGTGCGGTATGGCATTAAGCCTAAACTGGTTATAGCCGATTCTTTTTCTGGAGAAAAATTCCAATTTTCAGTGTTTAGTCGAATATCCTGATTTGATAGGCGATCTGCTGACTTTACCGTTAGCACTATATCGTTATCGCCTATCGCACTCACTAACGCCAAATTAACGTCTTGCCAATCAAGCGTTTTATTACCTGAAACCGCAATTATTTCACTATTTTTTGGTAACTGTGCTTTTGCTGCAATTGAGTTGGCGACCACATCACCTATTACAGGTTTAACACTTGGCACACCGATTAAAAACATCAGATAAAAGGCGGCAATGGCAAAAGCAAAGTTAGCAAAGGGTCCTGCAGCAATAATAGCGATACGCTGATAAACCGACTTAGCATTAAATGTATGCTTAATATTGGCTTCGCTTACCTCATCAACTCGGCTATCAAGCATTTTGACATAACCACCTAGCGGTATCATAGCGATAACAAACTCGGTGCCGTGGCGATCATGAGTTCGCCAGATAGCTTTACCAAAACCGATAGCAAAACGTTCAACTTGCACACCGTTTTTACGCGCTACCCAAAAGTGTCCGTATTCATGAACAGTAATTAAAATGCCCAAAGCAACCACAAAAGATGCGAGATTCCATATAAACTCTATCATTTTACTACTCTATAATTGCTCTTGAATGTGGTTATCTGTAATTAAAGATTGTGCAAAAACTCGTGCATTTTTGTCCAATGCCACAACATCATCTATTGAAGTCACCTTTTCTGAGACAAATTTTTTCATGGAAGTTTCATTTATTTTTGCAATATCAGTGAATTTAATTTTTTCGCTCAAAAAAGCGTCAACAGCAATTTCATTAGCAGCATTTAATGCGGTACATGCCGCTTGGCCACTTTTACAGGCATCAATAGCGAGTTTTAAATTTGGATATTTGATTAAATCAACATCTTGAAATTCAAAAGATTTTGCTGAAAAGAAGTCAAAGGGAGCGACACCAGATTCAATACGTTGTGGAAAACTTAAGGCATGTGCAATAGGTGTGCGCATATCTGGATTGCCCATTTGAGCAATCACCGAACCATCTTTGTATTGTACCATTGAGTGAATCGTACTTTGTGGATGCAGCACGACTTGAATGTCATCTGGCTCAAGATTAAATAGCCATTTGGCTTCAATAAACTCTAAACCTTTGTTCATCATGGTTGCTGAATCAACTGATATCTTCCGGCCCATATCCCAATTAGGGTGAGCGCAAGCTTGATCGGGGGTTACATTGTCGAGTTCATCCAGCGACCAGGTTCGAAATGGCCCTCCTGAACCGGTCAATAAAATTTTACTGACACCTTCATGGTGCAAATTACAGTATCCAGGCTGTTGCTGTGCATTTAATGGCAGACACTGAAATATCGCATTATGCTCACTATCAATTGGTAACAGCTGCGCGCCTGAGCTTCTAACAGCCGCAATAAATATGGCTCCTGAGGTCACTAAGGCTTCTTTATTCGCGAGCAATACTTTTTTGCCGGCTTTTACCGCTGCTAATGTCGGTAACAAACCAGAAGCACCGACAATAGCTGCCATAACAGTATCTGTAACAGGGTCTTGTGCAATCGCTTCAAGGGCACATGTACCTGATAACACGTTAATACCACTGATGTTTGCTGCTATAAATTTATCAGAAAGCGCCTCAGCATGCTCGCTAGAAACCATAACGACGGTATGAGGGCGAAACTCCAAACATTGTTCAAACATCATATCAACGCTGGCATTTGCTGATAAACTGACAATATCAAACTTATCAGGGTGTAATCGAACAACATCTAAGGTGCTTTTACCGATTGAGCCAGTAGAACCTAAAATACACAACTTTTGCATTTATTCTACCAACCCAAATATGCGTAACATAGTGCATATATTGGAGCTGTTGCCGTTAAACTATCAATACGGTCGAGCACGCCACCATGACCTGGTAATATTGAACCACTATCTTTCACACCCGCTTGACGCTTAAACATGCTTTCATTTAAATCACCTAATACAGAAATGGTGGTGATTAAAATAGTGACCGGAATAACAATTTTATATTGTGCGATAGACCAATCAATGAAATAACCTGCAATCGCTACCGTTGCACAGGCGAAAATAACGCCACCTAAAAAGCCTTCTAAGGTTTTTCCTGGGCTAACATTAGGTAATAATTTTCGCTTACCGACAGACTTTCCAACGAAATAAGCGCCAACATCTGCACTCCAAACCATTAAAAAGAGAAACATTAATAATTGTGCACCGTGATAATTATCAATTTGATAATCACTACTTCTTAATACCATAAAGGCAAGCCATGTAGGCACGAGTGTTAGCCAACCAAAGAGTCCCCTTACTGAGCGGTGACTCGACCAAAATTTACTGCAACGAGGATATAAGTAGGTCAGCCCGGCAGACAACAACCACCATGCAACCGCTAGCCATAATGCGAAGTTAACTTGCTCACGCAACAATTTAGGTTCTTGCCATAATTGCTCGATAGGGAGCATATACCATAATGTCGCTATTAATATGCTAGTAATACCAACAAAAGCTAAACGACGGCGTTTGCTTGCGAAGCCCATTAACGGCCCCCACTCCCAAGCACCTATTGCCATAACGACGAGCATTACTGCTGCAAAATTGATTAGCGATAAATAAAAAATCGCCGATATCGCAGCAGGTGCGAGTATTAATGCGGTGATGATACGTTGTTTTAACAAACGATATTCCTTAATTTATGCACGGATTTGTTTATCTCTCATGTTTTATTTTGTTATGTGCTGAGAGTTAAACAACCCCTAAGTATTTTTAGTTTTTATTAGTTACTTGTTCACCCGTTTGACCAAAACGTCGTTCTCGTTGATCAAACATAGTGATTGCCTTAGTAAATTCTATTTCATTGAAATCTGGCCACAATACATCAGTAAAATATAACTCTGCATAAGCTGCTTGCCAAAGTAAAAAGTTACTAATGCGATAGTCACCACCGGTTCTAATTAATAAGTCTAGTTCAGGCAATGTAGCCAAACTAGTCTGCTCATTAAGTGACGACTCGGTAATTTCATCAGCGCTTATTTCTTGACGTGCTACTTTTTCAGCCAGTTTTTTTGCTGCATTTGTGATGTCCCAACGACCGCCGTAGTTAGCCGCAATTGATAGTACCATGCCAGTATTCTCAGCCGTTAATGCCTCTGATTCTTTAATCATCTTCTGTAATTTACTAGAAAATTTACTCAAGTCACCAATAACATTAAATTTAATATCATTTTTATGTAAACGCTTAACTTCTCGGGTTAATACGAACATAAAAAGATCCATTAAAACGCTTACTTCACTCTCTGGCCGTTGCCAATTTTCACTACTAAAAGCAAATAAGGTTAACGCCTTAACACCATGCTTTGCTGCAGTGGATACTGACGACCTCACTGACTCTACGCCAGATTTATGCCCAACAACACGGTTCTTGCCTCTTAACTGTGCCCAACGTCCATTGCCATCCATGATAATGGCAACATGTTTTGGTATTTTCACATCTTCTGCTAACAATTGCGTCGTGTGATTATCTGTTTTACTCACATATTCTCCATCGTAAGCTTAACTCTATAGTCTGAATCATTTACGGGTAAATGCAAAAACGCCGTAGTCATTATCTACGGCGTCATGGATTAAGCAATGAAAACTTTAAATTTCCATTAATTCCTTTTCTTTCGCGGCTAAAACTTCATCGACTTGCTTAATAAAGGTATCAGTAATTTTTTGCACTTCATCTTCCGATTGATGCATTTCATCATCACTTATTTCTTTTTCTTTATTTAATGATTTAACATCTGTGTTCGCATCGCGACGAATATTGCGAATTGCGACTTTTGCGCCTTCGGCTTCACCACGTACAACTTTAACTAAATCTTTACGTCGCTCTTCGGTTAACGCAGGCAAAGGAATACGGATTAACGTACCTTGAGATGACGGGTTAAGGCCTAAATCAGATTTTAAAATTGCTTTTTCAACTGCACCAATCATGCCTTTATCAAAGACAGTAATCGCTAATGTACGTGCATCTGGAACAGAAATATTACCAACTTGGCTTAATGGCGTATCCATACCGTAATATTCAACAACAATATTATCGAGTAATGAACGATGTGCTCGGCCAGTACGTATTTTGTTCAAACTAATTTTTAATGACTCGATACTTTTCGCCATTCTTTCTTGAGCGTCTTGTTTTATTTCGTTTATCACTATTTTTATTCCTGCACTAATTAATTTAAATTTTCAGCGTGATCTATTGTTGTACCTTCTTCACCGCCCATAATGACAGATTTCAATGCACCGGGCTTGTTCATATTAAACACCCGTAGTGGCATACTGTGATCACGTGCGAGTGTAAAAGCAGCTAAATCCATCACTTTTAATTCTTTTTCTAACACTTCTTGGTATGTTAAGTGGCTGTAAAGCGTAGCATCAGGGTTAGCTACTGGATCTTCTGAATAGATGCCATCGACTTTTGTCGCTTTTAATACCACATCAGCTTCAATTTCGATGCCGCGTAAGCACGCAGCTGAATCTGTAGTAAAAAACGGATTACCCGTACCCGCACTAAAAATAACCACTCGACCTGATTTTAGCAAACTAATTGCTTCAGCCCAATTATAACGATCACAGACACCAGCAAGGTCAATGGCAGACATTAAACGGGTATTAACAAAAGCTCTGTGTAATGCATCACGCATCGCCAAACCATTCATCACCGTAGCAAGCATGCCCATTTGGTCACCAACAACTCGGTTCATCCCTGCTTCAGCTAGGCCTTTACCACGAAACAGATTACCACCGCCAATAACTAAGCCGACCTGAATGCCCATTTCGATTAATTCTTTAATTTCTTGCGCCATTCGATCCAATATTTTTGGATCTATGCCAAAACCTTCTTCGCCCATTAGGGCTTCACCACTGAGTTTT
>OJDR01000112.1_pt1 | contig 31876 bp, 28 predicted proteins | sample 1593081 | NCBI WGS metagenome assembly OJDR01 (sample SAMN05416873, study PRJEB24817) | seawater metagenome | isolation source: Sea water | place: Canada:Atlantic | collected 2013-11
ATACGATAACAGTGCCACAGCATCACAGCTGATAGTTTTTCGCACGGTATCAAGTAAACGATCAAACCTGTCTTTGCTGTTAAGACTACTGGCTAAATCTAATGCCAATTCAATAATGGCTGTTGGTGATATCTGGTTCATCTAATTATCTCTTGCCCTTTATGAGTAAAAAATAACACACAAGAGTCTTATTGACAACAAAAAATAAGAGTCTATATGACAATACAAAAAACATCAAAAACAATAAACACTTGATTAACAACATATTTTAATATTGGCATTAGTATTGCTGTAGTGAATGCATATCCAGACTATTAATGACAATGATACCTTAATTCAGGAGTTAACCATGTACTCACAGTTTTCTATTGCCAACCAGTTACCAGACATTGATAACGCACTTAACTTTCAAAAGTGTTTGATTATAGGTAACACCATGATGCTGGTATCGCTAGTGGTTATTTCGCTCAGCATTGCCATTACTTTTGTCTTTGATGATCACTTTGGCATGCCAGTACAAATTTCCGGGCATATCGCTACTATTATTTCCGCAGGCGCATTAAAGCTAGGTTATGTCATACGTTGCGTTGCTTTACACGCTTTTGGAAAAAGAGACTTTTAACATGCTTAATATCCAAGATCCTGAGCTTATACAACTTAACTATGAACAACACCAAAAGCCGTTAGATAAAATTCATCGTCATGCCGTGTTAGATTTACCTTTTAGAAGCTATTTTCTTACTGCGGTTTTATGTTCTATTTTTGCACTGATATTATGGGGCGGTTTTTTAAATGGTTATATCAAAATTAATTTTAGTCAACTTTCTTTAACCACTTGGCACATTCATGAAATGCTATTTGGTTTTGCTGCTACGGTTGCAGTCGGCTTTATTTTAACCGCCGCACAAACATGGACAGGTAAATCAAGTATTAAAGGCTTGGCGGTTTTAGGCTTTATCACGCTGTGGCTAATCGTCAGAGTATGTCTATTTTTGAGCTTAGTTGCCGAGACTGAAGTTAATCAAACAATATTATTATATAGCGCTATTGTACTGCAGTTGCTTTGGTGGCTTGGCTCAATTTTCGTATTTTCTAGATTAGTACTTAGCCGTAAAAACCGTCGTAACTATATTTTCATTCCTTTACTCATGGCCTTAATGCTGACCAATATTGGCTTGTTAGTCCTAGATATTAATGGTTATAAGCTTGCTAGTTTGCATATTGCTAGAACAGCGGTACTGTTATTTTGCTTACTTATGGGGGTGCTTGGTGGACGTGTTATTCCATTTTTCACGATTTCAGGGGCAAAAACTGCCGCGATAACACCGCCTAGTTGGCTTAGCGTATTAATTACCAGCTTATCTTTGCTCGGTATATTGGTGTTCTTTAGTGGTTATTTTATTCAACTGCCCTTTACGCCTGCCATTTTAATGATCAGTGCTGGTGTCGCCCATTTGCTTCGCCTTAGCTATTGGCGCACCGCGTCAACCTTGAAAATCACATTACTTTGGTCATTGCATCTCTCCTATTTTTCATTGGGCTTAGGGCTAATATTACTGGGCTCAAGCTATTTATTTACCGCAGAAAACTCATTCTACATTAGCTTCTCAGATGCGCTTCATGTCATCACGATTGCCGCAATGGGCTTAATGATTTTCGCCATGATGTCACGCGTATCGTTAGGCCATACAGGACGAGCATTATCGCCAGATAAATTAGTCAGCGGGATATTTTTATTAATTTTTATCGCTGCTATCAGCCGTGTGCTATTACCGACATTGCAACGACCGTTACTTGGCTGGAATATTAGCCTAGCGGCTTGGTTAGTTGCCGCTAGTCTATTTTTAATCATCTATTTTCCGATATTAACCAAACCAAAACGCAGTGGTTTTTAATATCGAGGCGACTATTTACAAATACCTACAACGAATTAAAGCAATCTCCATATAGCCTGTAAGCATTAAACAATGAACATTACAGGTTTTACTCATTCAGTTAATTTAGGAGCAACAATGCTAACTGATAAGCACATTGACATCATTAAAAGTACCATTCCATTATTAGAGAACGCTGGCTCAGCAATGACCGCGCACTTTTACCAAAGGCTGTTCGCTCATAACCCCGAACTACAAAACATTTTCAATATGTCGAATCAACATACCGGCCGCCAACAAGTGGCGTTATTTGAAGCAATAGCGGCCTACGCTAAAAACATTGAAAACCTCAGTGCTTTAACGACTGCTGTTGAACGTATTGCGCAAAAACACACCAGCTTTAATATTCAGCCTGACCATTACGGTGTTGTCGGTCATCATTTAATCGAAACCCTTCGAGAACTTGCCACAGACGCGTTCACTACTGAGGTTGAAGAAGCATGGATTCAGGCTTACCAGTTTTTAGCAGGTATTTTTATTAATCGAGAATCAGAGCTATATCAACAACGCTCGGCAGAGGTTGGCGGCTGGCAAGGCGCTAGAGCATTTAAAGTGATTGATAAAGTGATTGAGTCTGAACTGGTCAAGAGTTTTATCTTTGCTCCAGTCGACCAACAGGCGGTTATTGGCTTTACGCCTGGGCAATATTTAGGTCTTGAAGTACAGCCAACAGGCAATGACTATAAAGAAATTCGCCAATATTCATTATCAGATAAACCTAACGGCAAAAGCTATCGAATTTCGGTAAAGCGTGAGCAATTGGGTGTTCCCGGTAAAGTATCTAATTACTTACATGATGCTGTTAATATTGGCGATGAAGTCAAGTTATATGCACCTGCGGGAGATTTTTTCTTTGTTGACCGTCAAACTCCTACCGTGCTCATTTCCGCAGGGGTTGGTATTACTCCCATGCAAGGTATGTTAGAAACATTAGCTGATAATAATCATAATCAACCCGTGCATTTTTTACATGCCTGTGAAGGTAGCGAGCAACATTCATTTTCAAAGCGTACTGGCGAATTAGTGAAGCAAAATAACTGGCAGCAAAATGTCTGGTATCGAAATGAAGACGCACCACAAGAGCACATAACCCATGGCATGATGGATTTAGCATCGATTGATTTACCAACCGAAAATGGTAATTTTTACTTATGTGGTCCTATCGGCTTTATGCAATTTGCTAAACAGCAATTGCTAAAACTAGGTGTAGGGGAAAGTAACATTCATTATGAAGTTTTTGGCCCACATGCCACATTGTAAAGTAGCATAAACGTTAGATAACAAAGCCTGAACAACTGATAAATTAGTGGTCAGGCTATATGCTACATTTACCTAAATCTAGGCACCTAAACTTGTTTGCTTTAATCCATGTGCTTAAACTTAATACATCAATGTATAGCCATCTTCTAAATCAGAATAATCCATGGCAGAGATCCCTAATACATCAAACACCGCTTCTTGAACATATTCCCAATCTGGCGTAACACTTTGGCGTCTAGCTTGTTCAATTAGGTTTTCCGCCGCTTTTAAAATGGCGAATGATAACTGCTCTGTACTATCCGTAATTTCATCTAAGTAGTCCACTTCATGATGACGTAAAATAATTTGACATATTTCACTGGGTAAATTCCACGACGTTGCCACATAGTAACCTAACACTGCATGATTGGTATTATAGTGTTGCTCTTCTAACGCTAAAGAATTTAGCCCTAAACTGCTTGCTTCGGCTAACATATCATTATAATCAGTATATCTTAACGCTAATATCGGCATGCCACAGTTATGAAAAAGCCCAATGCTGTAGAGTGTATCAACAGGTATTTTACTGCCTATTTCACCGCCAATAAAAGACATCGCGTTAGCAATATCAATAGCGTTATCCCAAAAGTGTTCAAGCGAAATACTGGAATTGCCTTGAATTGATGATTTTAGTAATAAAGCAACAACAAGCCCATTGACCCCTCGTAAACCTAACGCCATCACCGCATGCTTAATTTTAGATACTTTACGGTTAACACCATAAAGTGGCGAGTTAATCACCTTTAGGATCGCTGAAGATAAGCCAACATCATTACTAATTAACAAAGCAATTTTATCAATGCTAGGTTCATCTTCCGCCATCTGCTTTTGAATATCGATAAGAATTTGAGGTTTAGCAGGAACCTGAAAACTAGAGACTGCCGAAGCTAACTTTTTATTATCTAAATCAATCAACGGCATAATTCCTTACTTTATTTTATTTTAAGCTACGTTCAAAAATAAGCACTAGAGATGAGTTAAAGGCGAAGTTTAACGTTAAAAGAGACTATAGTGACTATAAATACTAGTAAATCAAGAAAAGCTGCAGCACTGATAATTTAAGCCAATTTAATCATAACCATATAATAGTTAGTGAATAACGTTATAACAATGAAACATTTGATTTTCTGTATCTTTTTAATTCAATCAACAACCAATCTCTACTTTTCATCACCGTGTTATCAGGACAGTGAATAATATAATGCTTACCTGACATTGTACTTTTAGTGGCTGAATATTTAATAAAGTCCTCGGTCGATTTAATATCGTCTAAGTAATATTGATACTTTTTATTAATATGTTTTAACCGCTTCAGCACCCTTATGCCTAGTACCATTGCGTTCATATTTACATTCAGTCAATTCGACAAACTTCAAAAGATGAGCAATTTCATCCTCAGTAGATGCCACTACACTAAAAGAGATAATTGATAATAGCATTAAAATTACCTTAGTTAGCTGCACGCTTTTATCTCCAAATGTCCTATATTCTATCCCCATTTTCACACTTATATATCCAGAAAAATTAAGTGTCTAGTCCCGGTTGTAATGTTCATTACTCGTTTGGTCAAACACCATGCACTGTTCATCTGCACTGTTGTTATCTATAAATGACCAACCAGTGGGACTAAAAAACCAATATTATTGTCAGAGCATCATAATCTAATTTTCACGTATACTATGAAAAGTTATTGAGAATCGATTCTTTTTTGGCTGAAGCTTATTAGAGCCTCAACATCAATAACAGCAAAATATATTGACGAAACCAACGCTAACTTTTATCCCCAAGCAACTGATAAATATAATATTTGTCAGCAAAATTTACAATTAAAATCCCATCCATCAAAAAATAACTGTAACCTATTGATATAAAACAAATAAAAATAGGGGCATGATTAATGCTTAGGCGTGATGCTAATTGTAGTATCACACTTAAAGGATTGAATTAATGATTAAAATAATAGCGTTTGTTGCTTTCGTGTCGGCGACAGCCTCATTTAACAGCCAAGCGAGTTTAATTAATGAGTATGGCGTCACCGCATATTCACAGCATAACGACGGCACTTATCAAGGAGGAAAAGGAAGCTCATCTACAGCAATATCTGATGATTACATATCACTACTAGGGGAGCTGCAAACCGATAGCTACTTACCCACCCTAAAAGCAATTTCTACTAACGGATATGGTCGCTTAGTATCTATTCAAGCATTTCAGTATACCGGCCAATCATCGCTAGATTTAGATTTATTCGTTAATCTTCACGGCAGCTCGTCAGGTGCCGGTTATTACAATGGTATTAGGGCCGATGTTGGTATCGTTGATGCGGGAAGTTCATTAATGGGCTACGACGAATACTACTATGGTTATGACTTTGCTACGATATTTTTTGAGCCAGCAGAGGGCTATGGAGCAGATAGCACAAGTTTATTTATTAACCAAGAGCAAGACGTAAATAAGCAAGACACGCTTAATATTTCACTTGTGACTAACCAATATTTTTATGTTGTTACTCAACTAACGGTAAGAGCAAGAGACGGTGGAGTTTCAGACGCTTGGAATACATTGGGTATGAGCTTTTCAGATAAGAGTAATTTACTCTCTGCCGTACCTTCAGCAAGTAACCCTCCAACCAGCGTTCCTGAGCCATCAACCTGGGCAATATTTGCTTTATCGCTTGTCGGTTTTGCCGCAAGAAGAAAATCCAAGTAAATAATGGGCTAGTTTCTTCAACAAAAAGCCACTCATATGAGTGGCTTTTTTTACAGTCAGCAAATAGCGCAATAACAATGCGGTTACAGACATCTAACACGTGTCAGAGAGTATAACCAAAGCAGCTATCACGCTTATTTAAAAGGCTTGTGACTATTGACCTTTTACTTCAGACAAACCATTAAAAATAGCTTTATCACCTAAGAATTCTTCAATACGTAACAATTGATTGTACTTAGACACGCGATCGCTGCGACATAATGAACCGGTTTTAATTTGACCAGCCGCTGTACCTACCGCTAAGTCAGCAATCGTCGAATCTTCAGTTTCACCTGAACGATGTGAAATAACAGCAGTAAAACCTGCATCTTTCGCCATTTTAATTGCCGCTAAGGTTTCTGTTAATGTACCAATTTGGTTAAATTTGATTAAGATAGAGTTACCAATACCTTGCTCAATACCGCGGGCTAATATTTTAGTGTTAGTAACGAACAGATCATCACCAACGATTTGTACTTTATCGCCAAGAAGATCCGTTTGGTATTTGAAGCCATCCCAGTCTGACTCGTCTAGGCCATCTTCAATTGAAACAATTGGGTATTCTTGACAAAGCGTTGCTAAGAAATCTGAGAATTCATTAGCGGTAAATTGCTTACCTTCGCCCGTTAGGTCGTAAATGCCCTTTTCAGCGTTGTAGAATTCAGATGCCGCACAATCAAGTGCTAATGTTACGTCTTTACCTAGTTCGTAACCTGCAGCAGCAGTTGCTTCTTTGATCACCGCTAGTGCTTCGGCATTTGATGATAAGTTTGGCGCAAAACCACCTTCATCACCCACAGCCGTGCTCATGCCTTTAGCAGACAATACTTTTTTCAAGGCATGGAAAATTTCAGCGCCCATACGTAATGCTTCTTTAAAGCTTTTTGCGCCAACCGGTTGTACCATAAATTCTTGGATATCAACGTTGTTGTCAGCGTGCTCGCCACCATTGATGATGTTCATCATAGGTAATGGTAATGAGTATTGGCCTGATGTACCGTTAAGGTCAGCAATATGTTCAAATAATTGCACTTTCTTTTCCATTGCCGCGGCTTTAGCATTTGCTAAAGAAACCGCAAGAATCGCGTTAGCACCGAAAGTTTCTTTGTTTTCTGTGCCGTCTAAATCAATCATGATTTGGTCAATGTTTGCTTGCTCTAAAGCACTTTTGCCTTTAAGCGCGCTAGCAATCTCATTATTTACAGCAGCAACGGCTTTTAATACGCCCTTACCTAAGTAACGCGCTTTGTCGCCGTCACGTAATTCTAATGCTTCACGAGAGCCTGTTGATGCGCCAGAAGGAGCAGCAGCTCGACCCCAAGCCCCTGACTCAAGATAAACATCGGCTTCAACCGTTGGGTTACCACGAGAATCCATGATTTCGCGAGCGATAATTTTACTGATATTCGACATTATGTTCCCTATTCCTTACTAACTGCGCATGGCAGGTTATAAACGATAAATTAAAAGTTAAATGGCTATAAATTTTATTTAAGTTTTCAGCAGTAATAAAATACTTATTGGCTAAAAACAAAACCGCAGCAATAAGCTACGGTTTTCATTAGTTCGAGTTAACTTGATTGCTGTTTTTGATGTTCAAAAGCAGCAGCAATAAAGCCGGCAAAAAGCGGATGGCCATCACGCGGAGTTGAATTAAACTCAGGATGAAATTGCCCTGCAATAAACCATGGGTGATTTGGATTTTCAATCACCTCAACTAACGTTTTATCCGTAGATAATCCCGAAAACACTAAGCCAGCTTTGCTTAATTGGTCGCGGTAGTTATTATTTACCTCAAAACGATGACGGTGTCTCTCATAAATTGTTTCACTACCATATACGTCGTAAGTCTTGGTACCTTTCACAATGTGGCACAATTGTGAACCTAAACGCATAGTGCCGCCTAAATCAGATTCAGCATTACGATATTCTACTTTGCCCTCTTCATCTAACCATTCGTTGATCAAACCAACAACGGGATGCGGCGTTTCTGGGTTAAACTCAGTACTGTGTGCATCAGTTAAACCGGCAACATTACGGGCATATTCAATCAATGCCACTTGCATACCTAAACAAATGCCTAAGTAAGGTATTTTATTTTCGCGGGCATATTGTGCGGTTAGAATTTTACCTTCAACACCACGTTCGCCAAAACCACCCGGCACTAAGATAGCATCTAGGTCTTTAAACACTTCAACACCTTTAGATTCGACATCTTGTGAATCAATGTATTGAATTTTTACTTTTACTTGGTTAGTGATACCGGCATGTTTTAAAGCTTCATTGACTGATTTGTAAGCATCTGGTAATTCGGTGTATTTACCGACCATACCAATGACAACTTCACCTGATGGGTTGGCTTCTTTGTAAAGCACTTGCTCCCAATCAGTTAAGTCGGCTTCTGGTACATCAAGACCAAAGCGTTTTACCACTAGTTCATCAGCACCTTGTGCTTTGAGTAATGCCGGTACTTTATAAATTGAATCAACATCGCGCATTGAAATAACGGCTTTTGCTTCAACGTTGGTAAATAATGAAATTTTAGCCCGTTCATTAGCCGGAATAGCGCGTTCACTACGACAAACTAAAATATCTGGGAAAATACCAATTGAACGTAATTCTTTAACAGAATGTTGCGTTGGCTTAGTTTTGATTTCACCTGCTGCGGCAATATAAGGTACTAAGGTTAAATGCATGAACATCGCGCGTTCACGCCCTAATTCAACACCTAATTGGCGAATAGCTTCTAAGAACGGTTGTGATTCAATGTCACCTACCGTGCCACCAATTTCAACCATCGCGATATCATAACCTTCAGCGCCTTCAATCACGCGACGCTTTATGTCGTTAGTAATATGAGGAATAACTTGAATAGTCGCGCCTAGAAATTCGCCTTTACGTTCACGCGCTAGAATATCTTGGTAGATACGGCCAGTGGTGAAGTTATTGCGCTTGGTCATTTTGGTACGAATAAAACGTTCGTAGTGACCTAAATCTAGATCTGTCTCTGCACCATCTTCAGTAACAAAAACTTCACCATGCTGAATTGGGCTCATTGTCCCAGGGTCAACATTAATGTATGGGTCAAGCTTTAACATGGTAACTTTCAAACCACGTGCTTCGAGAATTGCCGCTAGCGATGCTGCAGCAATACCTTTACCAAGAGACGATACAACGCCGCCAGTAACAAAAATATATCTAGTTGTCATGCGATACCCAGAGTCAGGAAAAACAGAAATTTTGCACTAAATTGATTTTATTTTTGGTCAATAAATGAATTTAGTAGGACGGGAAAGCATTATACTTAAAAGCCATGTTCACGACAATATGCGCAGGGCATCTAGTTACAGAAATTTTCGTTAAAATGCTGAATATTTCACTTAAAGTATTATTGTAACTAATGAAAAACGGGGTAAACTGGCTTTTTAATTTTTCTGATAAATAAAAAATCCCTATGACTCAATTGCAAAATGTTTTAAACGCCATCGATACCATTAACGAAGCAGACACCAACGTCACAGTTGTTGACGGCATTAGTCAACCAAAAGAGTTAGTATATGGTCGATACATGACAGCTTGCCTTGAGAAGTATTGGCCTGAGGCAGATGAAAACTTACAAATTGCGGTACGAGCACAACATGTAAAGCGCTGGCAGCTAAAACGCGCCGACTTCCCGATTGGCAAGCAAGGCTATCTTACATGGCGTAAAGCATTAGGTCTTTTTCATGCTGCGACGGCTAAAGCTGTTATGCTAGCGCATGGTTACAGTGATCTTGATGCCGAAGCTACGGCGGTCATTATTCGCAAACAAAACCTAAAATCAAGCAGCAATAGCCAAACCTTGGAAGATGTGGCTTGCTTAGTATTTTTGCAATATTATTTTGACGAGTTCGCCGCAAAGCATAAAGAAGATAAAATTATTCGTATTGTGCAACTAACCTGGCGAAAAATGTCAACAAAAGGCCAAGAAATTGCTTTGTCATTAAACTTACCACCGCATTTAGCGCAGCTTGTCGGCAAAGCATTAGCCTAGCCGCTAACTCCTAAATTAATTTTTTGCTGAAAGTGAATAATTTATTCTGGTGTATTACCGGTTGAGGGCGCTTTATTGCCATCAGAGAGCGGTAAGCGCCACAAAAAAATGAACGGCCAAGTGACCAACACAACCACGAACACTTTCATCCATAGAGCCGGCAAAATATAGCACGACCATAATGTCGCAATAATGATAGAAGTTAAGGAAATAATTTTTGCTCGCTTAGGAATACTGCGCGATTGCTGCCAGTGGTAAATCATGGGCCCAAACACTTTATTTGCCAATAGCATTTTATACATACGCGGTGATGATTTCGCAAAACATGCTGCTGCCACCAACAAAAACGGTGTAGTCGGCAATAAAGGCAGAAAAGCACCAATAAACGCTAAAGCGACAAAAAAAATACCCGTTATCTTTAATAACATAATGCCCTTACACTAGTTGTATCGTTATTTAGTTACATTTTTCGAGGCGCAATCAGCACACGATTCAATCTATTAAGTGACGACTTAACGTCGAACACTGACCATTTCCCTAACATGTTGCTAATGACCCTGCTTTAACTGCCAATCATCATAAGTAAAATCAACTACCGATAATAACTGTCTCAATTCTCCCGACAAACGCATATCAGCGATAACTGCGCTGACTTCTTTATTAAGCTCGAGCCCCTTTTTAGTGTTAGGAAATAATATTTTAACGGCGAACTTTTGATAAAACTCTCGCTTAATTGATGGCAAAATATTTTTATTTTTTTGTAATAAAGGATCTGTCGAAGAGTCAGCAAAAATATAACCATCGGTCATTTTATACTGAACTTTTTTCAAACTACAAGTAATGCAGTCTGAGCCTAAGGACACATCTTTCAAGAAGGCTAAATGTGCTGAATCAGTCTCTATTTTATAATTTTCAATTTTATTAAGATCAATAGGTACATCTATATGACTATAAAGCACAAAATTGACATGAAAAATTGTTTCATCTGAGTAAATAAAATCATGCAAATGTTGCTTGAAATCTAAATCAGTTGCTGTTTTTTTATCTTCCAGAGCCGCCTTGTCAGTTAAAACTTCAATATTCGGTTTAATAAAAGGTAGATGAAAATCAACCTTACTTGTGCTGACGTAATAAATGGAGCGTGAAAAAGGCACGACTTGAATATCAATATCTCGCTTAAGTTTTTTGGCCAGTACTTTGACAAAATCAACCAACACCCCTTTATGATGACTCTCTGCGTGCACTGGCATTTTAGGAATACTGACCCGCAAAGGCTCAGCTTTAGCATTAACGTTTGCGCTTAAAAGCACGAGCAAACTAAAACCACAGATAAATTCTAATAAACACTTATTTTTCATCAAAATAACAATCCAGCATCATAGATACAGTCAGTATAAACACTTTAAGCTTAACAATTGCATAGACCTTTGCAAGTTAACGCTCCGTATTCCAACTAAAGAGATAAGCACCTAGGGCTAAAAACACCGCACTCATCGCCACTAAAATAGAGAGGTGGTAGCTGATATCAGCTAAGGTTGCTCCTTCGGTTATTATTTTGCGCGCGCCAGCCACGAGATGCGTTAGCGGTAAGAAGTCAGCAAACACTTTCACGGCATTAGGCGCCCCCTCTAAGCTAAACCAGACACTGGCTAGCAATATCATCAGCCTCAATCAGGTTAATTAGTTATCAACATTCGTCGAAAATAATCATTGGTTTCCCTCATATTTATCTTCAAAAAATTAATTCAACTTCACACTGAGTCAGTTAAATTATGGTTAACGATAACAACCGTTTTTAATGTTACAAAAAAATGATAAAAAATGACCTTGCCTATCTACTGCGTAATCATAAAATGAATAGCTAAATCAAAAGCTTACTTAAGTGTTATCCTATTACCAGACAAGGTGCCGCGCCACTTTTCTTTACCCTGTATAAGCAACACTTCGCCATATTCAGCATTTTTAATACTGCTATCGATAGCAATAACACGCCCTTGATAGCGTGTTTTAACTTGTTTTTGCGATGTATGGCCAACAACCAAATGTTCAATATCAAAGTGCTTCAGTAATAAATCTATTTCTTCAGAGCTAGCACCATTATCTGTTATCGCGTCTTTAAAATAACCACGATACCAAATAGGTCCATTACTTTTATGTAAATAATCACCCCAACCTTCCCTAGGTATCGATATTTCTGCTTTAACTAGGTTTTGTTTAAACACTTGGTTAATCGCTTTTAATGAACGTTTTTCTTTTGCTAACGACGGATGAAAGCCACCATGAGCAAATACCATATTATTAACTTTCACTAACACAGGTTTAGTGCGTAACCAGTCACCTAACACAGTTCCCTGCCCATAAAGTTGGTCATAGGAAACCTTTAAGCGCTTACTTACTTCAACATACTTAGGATGGATGTAACGTAAATCACCGTTCAGTACCATCACCTCATGGTTACCTAATAATAAGTGCAACTTGCCGTCCGCTTGCTCAGCTTGTTGCTCTAAACGATACAAAAACCACAATATTTCGGTGACTTTATCACCTCGGTCAAATACATCGCCGGTAATAACAAAGTGCCCATCACCAAAAGACCAGTCGCCTTGCTGGTCAATAATGTTATTGTTTTTAAGTAGTGTTAACATTAGCTCGTATTGGCCATGAAAATCACTACTCGCGGCAACAGCAAAGTCGCCTTGATACTCGAGTATTGATTGTTCCGAAAAGTCGATTCTATCGAGTGTAAGGGTTTTATCACAATACGGCAGTGAAAAAGGCCGCGCTAACTTATCAACACGTAAGCTAATTTCTTCGCCATTACACAACCACAAAGCGCTTAAGTCATCCGTATTTTTAAAAACAAATGGCCCATCGTTTAAGGCTTCAGTCTCCAGCTTTTGTTGTGGCATATTTACAGATGATTTTGATACATCTTGGTGATTTTTTGACTGTAGCAGAGGATTAGCTAAAGAGCCTTTAGTGTCATCTATTTTACTTACGCCACAACTTGTTAGCATACTAATAGTCAGTAAAGCACTAATGAATTTATTGAAAAGCATAAGCTCTCCAGAAGTTAATTAAATAGAAAACTTCGCACCGGGCGAAGTTTATCGTAATTATGGCTTAGCTTAAGGTGCACATCCATGTGCTTAAGTCAGCTTAAGTTGGTTAAACAGTTAATTAAAACTTAACTTCAGCACCAGCATAGAAGAAACGTCCCATACCGCCACCATATTCACTGTCATAGTTACCACGACCACCTAGAATGAAAGCACCGTTTTCATCAGTAATATTGTTCACACCACCAAATAAACGTAACTCAGCATCATTTTTTAAATCCATAGTATAAGAAACAGACAAGCTATGTTTCATATACAAGCCTATTTTATAAAAAGCAGGATCTTCTGGGTTTTCAACACAAGACGCTTCACCCGCTAAACAAGCGGCTTCATTTTCAAGGAAAATACCACCTTCACCTTCTTCATCTAAAGCACCATAGTAACTATCTTTACGGTCTAAACTATCGATAACACTACCTTTAAACTTAGTGCTCCAACGAATGCGCCAAGCATCATCGTAATACCAAGTTAGCGATGCTGAAGCCTTGTCAGCAAAAATACCATTATCTAAGTCACCAACATAGTTATTGGTTTGAATACCATCATTAGTTTCAAAGGTTTTTGAATGCTCAATAACATGGGTGTAATCTAACTTGAACTTCAAATCTCCCATATCACCTAAGTTATAATCATAAGCAGCGGCTACGTCATAACCGCGCGTTCTTTCTTGATCGACATTGAAAGAACGTTGAAGTATTTCAATAATGTTACCCTCACTATCACGGGTGATATCATTACAAAAATTATTCCCAGCGCCAAAAGCGAGGTCAGAGTTATAACATTGTTCAATAATGTCTGCGTTATCGATTTCGGCAATAGCATCGTCAATTTTAATATCGTAATAATCTATCGCGATACGCAAACCTTTTAAAAATTCAGGCGCCATCGATACACCAAAAGTATATGTATCCGCTGTTTCTTCTGTTAATTCGGTATTACCGGTATTGGGCGAATAACTATTGTTGTCATCTTCAAAAACGAAATTTGGATCTTCAGCTAATAGTGCTGCAATTGCTGGTTCTAAACGACAATTGTCATGACCTGCACTAGTTGATGTTGCTGAAACGCCATCACAAATATCGTCAAAACTGTCATAATCTCCTCGCGGTGGAGATAATAACTCGGTAATGGTAGGAGCACGTTGGGCGCGTGAGTAATTGGCGCGTAGCATGTAGCCTTCAACAATTTCCCACGTTAAACCCGTTTTATAACTGCTTACTAAATCTGAACCTGACCAGCTGTAATCAGCAACACGTGCAGAAATCTCAGCAGTTAAGTTTTTCGCCAGTGGTTGATCTTTTAATAATGGCAACGCAGCTTCTGCAAAAGCTTCTTTAACTTCTACTTCACCATAAAAAGCCGGTACAACGTTAAAAGTAATACCACCATATTGCTGTTCATCACTGGTTCTCAGATCTTGTTTATCTTTGCGATATTCAAGGCCAAAAACCGTTGCAACTGGCCCAGCAGGCATCATAAATAAATCGCCCGCGATATAACCTAAAAGATTTATTTGTTCAATTTCAGTGCTAATGGTTGGGTTTGAGCGAATATAATCCGCCGCTTCAGGGGTAATAGAACCTTCACCAAATAAATTTAATGGTACACAGCCTTCAGCTCTAGCTTCTTCATCAATACATTGTATGGTGCCATCGGCTAATTTCTCCGCTTGCAAAGCAGCATTAACTCTAATGGTATTTAATTCGTTGTACCGTGTTTGATCTTGTGTTGTTCGGCCATAACCTAAGGAAACATCCCAATCCCAGTCACCGTCAAACATGGTGCCTTGTAAACCCGCCCAAGAACGCAGTGTAGTGCGTTTATTATCGGTTTGAATTTCACCGACTTCACCGAAGCGTCTATCCCAATAAATGCGGTCTTTGTATAAGCCACTATTGGCAATTTCGTCAGGTACATACGGGTTATCAATGGGGATATAACCAGGTCTAACACGACCAGGTGCACCGGTAATAGGGTCAATGGTCAATGCATAAGCACTTTCGTATTCATCTTCTGGTGACTTATTATTGATAGAATTGTTTTCACTGTACTGCATTTGAAAGTTCATTTGAATATCGTCAGATAATTCATAATCAAACTTTACCGCCGCTGACATGGCTTCATCTGGCACTTTTAGCTGCACGTATTGATTTGAATCAATACCGTACTTTTCTTCATTGTCTTTCCAGTCATCACGCAAGGTTTGGCCGTCATACCAAAACTGCGTGTCGTTACGGCTGTATTCACCAAAAACACCACCTAATGTGCCATCGCTTCTGCTGCGCCAATCGGCTTTCGTAATATCGCGCATACATTGATAACCATTTTCAGTCAGCATCGAGTTACACATTAATGTCGAATTGTAGCTGTATGAATCTTCTTGTTGCGCGCGTTTTCTATCATAAAAGCTCAGTCCTTGCTGCTTTTCATAGCTGGAGCTGAAATACATATAACCTAAACCATCAGCAAACTCAGTACCGTAATCTAAATCGATTGAAAATTCTTCACCACCTCCTTCTGCGCTTTCACCACCTCTTACTTTAAATTCAAAACCTTCTTTATCTTGTTGTGTGATGATATTAACAACACCAGCTACTGCATCAGAGCCATAAGCCGCTGAAGCACCACCCGTGATCACTTCCACTCGCTCAACCATGCCTGAAGGAATAGTACTTAAACTGACAATATTGCCGCTGTAACTATTTGAAACGGTACGACGACCATCAATTAACGTTAATGTACGACTCGTGCCTAAATCTCGCAGATCTATGGTAGATAAACCCGTTGCAGAAACATAAGACTGACTGTTTGAATTACTGACGCCTTCGGATATTTGCGGTAGTTCTTCAACTAACATTTCAGAAAGAGAACCTAAACCTGTATCCTCAATCGCATCTCTATTCATTATAGCGAGTGGCGTCGCAACACTAAAGCTGTCTCGACGTAAGCGAGAACCGGTCACCGTGATTTTTTCAACTGTTTCTTCAGCTGTATTTTTTGTTTTGGTAGATTCAATTGCCGACTTTTCAATTGATTGAATTTCTTGCGCGTTTTCTGCCAATGTACTAGGTACAAAAACTGCAGCGGCACTAAAAATAGTGCTCTGAATTGCTATGGTGAGAAGTTTCTTATTCATCTCGGCTCCCGTATTTCATGTTTTATTTTTTTAATTTATATGACTAATGCGTTAACAGAACATCATTAACATTGAGGTATTCGACTTTGCTCACTAAGCTCACTAACGCCTTACAGGTCATCGTTAAGACAGTGTTATCATTTGTAAGCTAATTGGTTTTATGAAATATAGGGCTTAAGTACAATCGGCTGTAGCTCGTTTATATATCTATTTAACATCTCTTTATATTATCACCTTTTAAATCAACAACTTAATCAAAAAACTTATTGAATTTAAATATCGATAAAATAAAAACAAAGTACCTTTATAGTAATGAAATTGATGAATTTTATTGTACAAACTTAACCAAATGGTTATGCTTAAATTTAATATAATTACAAAAATAGCCAGCCACTTCAGCTTGCTTTATCTACTTAAAATTATCAGGCAGCTATTCTTTAATGAAGTATGAACAACCATTTTCTATTGGTAATTGTCACGTTCAGCCCCTTGAATACTCGATTCAAATTGGCGATAAAGACAAGCAATCACTGCAACCAAAATTCGTTGAAGTACTTTGCTATCTTGCCGAACAGTATCCCAGGGTAATTCCGCGTAATGAACTTATAGAAGAAGTTTGGGCCGGTAATAGTTATGTCGGCGAAAAAGCGTTAACTAATGCTATTTGGCATCTACGCCAAAGTTTGAAAAACGACAATAATGATGTCATTGAAACTATTCGAAAAGTTGGCTATCGATTACTAGTTGAACCTATATGGTTAGATAAAGTAGTACAAAAACCGCATATAACAAATAGCGAAAATAAGGCACCTCTCGATCAATTCAAACAGCTATTAAATGTTAAATACGCCACCGTACTTTTAGTTATTACATTTTTAATCATAGGTTTTAAGCTTCAGAATAGCGATAATGGCCATAACCATAGTGCGCCGCAAATAACACAAATAACTAAATCACCAGGTACTGAGCTATTTGCTGCTCCGTCCCCTGACGGCAGATACTTAGTGTACAGTTGGGCGCAAAATAATAGCGCTAAAAATTTATACATGAGTGATACATTTCAGCCTGAACTTCCGGCAAAACAACTCACTTTTGACACTGATAAGGAAGGTTTATCAGTTTGGGGTAAAGAAGGGAAATATTTATATTTTGCCCGAAAAGGACGCAGTAAATGTGACATTATTAAAATGAATGTTACTAGCCAGCAAGAGCAAATTCTTGCAACCTGCTCTAGAAGAGGTGGATATTATTATTTGGATGTTTCTCCAGATAATAAAACCCTCGCCTTTCATGGTTTTGAAGCTCCTGCTGATACCCCAGGTATTTATTTTATCGAATTAAACAAGCCTAACGCCAAAGCAGTACGATTTTCTTGTGCAAATAACTGTGGTTATAGTGACCGAGATATGGCTTTTTCTCCGGACGGAAAAAGCATTGCGGTTTCGAGACGAAAAAACAGATTTAGTGAAAATATATTTTTAGTAGACTTAAAAAGCAAAGATGCTCAGCAATTAACCACCAGTGAAGAAGACATTGTGGGTTTAACCTGGCAACCCAATAATAAAAAGCTTATTTATGCTGCACAAAGATCAGATGTTAGAGATGGTTATATTTTAGATATTGAATCTCTCCACGTTGATAAATTAGGTTTAGAGGGCTTTAGTTATCCCGCTATTGCCAAAGCCAGTGGGCAACTTTATTATCAACATAGAAAAGAGCAATATTACATCGCTCATTTAGCACTTAATACAGAGACAACCACTTCGCCTTTTCCGGTTATTCAGTCAGATTTTAATCACCTTTATCCTGACTACTCTTCAGTTACTAAACAAATGGTTTATGTTTCTAATGAATCAGGAAACTATGAACTCTGGCTTGCTAATAGTGACGGAACTAAGCGAAGAAAATTAACACAATTAGAAAAAACTATTCGCTATCCTAAATGGTCTTCTGATGGTACAAAAATTGCGTTTTTAGCACCAACCGCATTAGGTGATGGCGACCGTATATATATATTTAATTTATCAACCAATACGCTAAAAGAAGTGCCAAGCCAGTTTACCAAACATAATTTACCTACCTGGAGTTTTGATGATAGCGCGATAATCACCGCGATATACACGCAAGAGTTTACCGACTTATTTAAGCTCGATATCAAAACGGGGCATGCTGAACGAATCACCTTTGACGGTGGTCGATATGGCGTGATGACCGATGAATCAACCTTACTTTATACCAACTTAAAAGCCGGGCTATGGCAGCGAGACCCATACTCACCGCAGTCAAGTAAGCCATTAAATAAAATTAGCGGCGACATTTTTAATGCTCGCTATACTTGGCGTTATTGTGACAATAAAGTCTATTTCGGACAAAGCCAATCCGATCACCTACAGGTCGCATCTTATGACTTTATAGACCACACGCTAACACCTTTAGTGCGGCTACCGCTTAAAACTTTTGAAGACACCAGTGCCTTATCTTTAGTGAGTGAACAAAACAAGTTATTGTTTACTCATGCACTATCACCACAATCTGATATAAAACGGTTATCTCACCCTTTAATTACTGAGTATTAATCACGGAAAATTAACTCTATTTAGTCTCTATTACCTCAATTTACTGTCGTTTTTAGTGTTAGTTACTTCAAATTAGCAGAGCGCTTGTTAGGATAGTTTAACGTAAATTAATAGAGAATATAGATGCAGATATTATTTCGTCGGACATTACAATTAGGCTTGATCTGGCTGAGCATTTTTTTCAGTACAGGAAGTTTTTCCGCGCCCTTGCCGTTAGAGCATTTTACCAAAGCATCAATTTTTAATAATATTTTACTTTCACCCGATGGCAAATTCTTTGCTGCAAGTGTACCAAAAGAAAATACAACAGCTTTAGTCGTTATTGACCGAAATAAAATGAAAATAGTTAAGGCTTTTGGCTTTGGTCGTGATGAGCATGTTGGTGTATTTTCATGGGCCAACAACAGCCGATTAATTTACACAAAAGTTTATCAGTTAGATGATCAAGAGCGTAAATCTAATCGCGGTGAAATATTTGCCGTCAATATTGATGGCTCTGCACATATGCAAATTTTTGGTTACAGCGATAATAAAAGCAAAAACAAACAGAAAAAAGGCTTAAAAGCACACGCTAAAATCCTTAATTTATTGCCGAATGATCCTAAACATGTACTTTTGTTAACGCGAAAATGGCAAAGCGACCACGATGATCCAATGAAGCTATTTAAGGTCAATATTTATAATAAAAAACGAACATTAATTAACAAAACACCATTAGGTAATATGAAAATAGTCACCAATGGTCAAGGTGACTTAGCTATAGCGAGCGGAAAAGATAGAAACGGTAAGAAAGTAAAATACTTATTTAAGCAAAATCAATGGCAAGAAATCAATAAAGACGAACCGTTAATCCGCTACACACCAATTTCAGTAAACCGCGACGGTACTAAGCTTTACTTAACTAAGACAAAAGCCAAAGGGGGAACACAAGCCCTCTATCAATATAACTTTAAAAGCAAAGAGATTTTACTACTGTTTAACCACCCTATTGTCGATATCGAATCTTATATTAGAGCACCCGGCTCACGAGAAATTATTGCCGTAAAAACCATGCTTGATGGCATTGACTATCATTATATTGATCATCAACACCCTTTTACTAAAGTCCATCAACAACTGGCCGCAACCTTTCCTGAATACGACATCTATGTCGCCGGAAACTCCTTACAGGATAACGAATTTGTTATTTCAATTAAAAGCGATAAAAACCCAGGTGAGTTTTATTTATTTAACCAGAAAGCACAGACTGTAGATCACCTTATTAGTCGCAAAGGCTGGCTAAATGAAGCAGATATGATGCCACGCAAACTGATCCAATTTCGTGCTAGAGATAACCAAACAATTTACGGGTACTTAACCTTACCTAAGGCTATGGGTAAACCTCACCCGCTGATAGTTGACGTTCATGGTGGTCCATTTGGCGTTCAAGACGCTTGGCATTTTAATACCGACGCTCAAATGTTCGCTAACAATGGCTACGCCGTTTTACAGGTTAACTTTAGAGGCTCAGGTGGTTATGGAAAAACTTATAAAGAAAGCGCCTATTTAAAGCGTAACAGCCTTATCCAACACGATATTATTGACGGAACACGCTGGGCTTTAGGCTTAGACAACATCGATGATGAGAAAGTTTGTATTGTTGGTGGCAGTTTTGGTGGTTACTCTGCATTGATGGCCCCATTACTTGAGCCTACGCTGTACAAATGCGCTATACCGCGTTACGGCCCTTACGATTTGGTTTATCAAATGACCCACGCTGATTACATGAGTAAAGACTCTGTTTCTGTTGGCGCTAAGAAAAAGTATGGTGACAATGAGCAAATTTGGCTTGAACAATCCCCTTTAACTTATATCGACAAACTACAGACTCCATTATTAATTGTTACTGGCGGTAAGGATCGTCGAGTGCCTCCGCAAAGCGCATTAAACTTAAAAAAAGCGCTCGATGATCGCAAAATAAACTATCACTGGTTGTATAAAGAAAAAGAAGGCCACGGCTTTACAAACCCTGAAAACAAATTAGAGCTATTCGAAAAAAGCCTCAAATTTATTGACCGTTATATACAGCAATAAATCTTGCAGCATAACGTTGATAAATAGAGCAAGTTAATGCCAAACTTGCTCTATTTGGGGAATTAACGCTCCGTATTCCAACTAAAGAGATAAGCACCTAGGGCTAAAAACACCGCACTCATCGCCACTAAAATAGAGAGGTGGTAGCTGATATCAGCTAAGGTTGCTCCTTCGGTTATTATTTTGCGCGCGCCAGCCACGAGATGCGTTAGCGGTAAGAAGTCAGCAAACACTTTCACGGCATTAGGCGCCCCCTCTAAGCTAAACCACACGCCGGATAACAACATCATTGGCCATGAGCTTAAGTTTAATAGCCCGCCGATCAACTCTTCGCTCTTGCTACGACTTGCCACGAGTAAACCTAAAGTAATCAAACTAAATGCACCTAATATGGCAATGACAAACAAATCAAAATAACTGCCAAGCATATAAAAATCAAAAAACAGATTACAGCCGATATAAACCACTGACGATAAAAACATAACAATAAACAATCGTGAGACTAACTGCGCTGAAACAAACTCTAATGCCGACAGTGGCGTTGCTTTTAGGCGTTTTAGTACTGCATTTTTACGATAACGAACAATGACATAACCGACACCAAACAGGCAACTAAACATCATATTCATGCCAAGAATGCCGGGCAAAACCCAGTCAACATAACGAATTTTTTTCCCCTGTGTTTCAATACGTTGATAGCTTTCATGACTATTCAAAAAAATTTTCTCTACCAAATAACTGTTTGGTGAACCTTGATTAACCCAATATTGCTGGGTATTAAAGTCGACAAGCAAATCAATACTATGCTGCTCTAGTTTAACTTTCGCTAACGCGGTTTCTTGATAATCAATAAAACTTAGGTACTTGGTTTCTAAAAAAGTTGATTGGCTTTGCCCTAAATTCAACACTCCTACTTTGTAAACTGCACGACCATCACCGGAAAAAATAAATGACAAGCCGACCAGCATTAAAATGGGAAATATTAAGTTCCACCCCAAGGATGAACGGTCACGAAAAAACTCAATATTACGCGCTTTAACGACGGCAAAAAAACGTGAAAAATTCATTTTGTTAATCCCTTAAAGAATGGCCGGTAAGTTTTAAAAATAAATCATCTAAATTTGGTGATTTAACGTGTAATCCTGTTAATGAAATTTGCTCTTTTAATAAAAGCGTTATCGTAGCTTCGACATCTGTGGTGGTAATTTCAACTTGCTGTTCATTTACTTGCCAGTGGTTTTTCTGGCAAAGTTCACTGGGTACTTGCGCTGCAGGTAAATAGATAAACACTTCATCAAAATGTTGATTCAGCAATTGCCTTGGCGTGCCACGAGCAATCACTTGACCATGATCCATAATGAGCACGTCATCACATAATTGCTGTGCTTCGTCCATATAATGCGTGGTTAGCACCACGGTTTTATCGCGCGCTTTAATGTTTTTAATTAATTGCCAAAAGTTACGTCTCGCTTGTGGATCAAGCCCGGTTGTTGGTTCATCAAGAAAAACAATATCGGGGTCATTAATCAGAGCGAGTGCTAGCAATAAGCGTTGACGTTGCCCACCTGAAAGTAAACGGTTATCACGATCTAAAAACTCACTTAAGTCGCATAGTTCAATCAATTCATCATGCGGTACAGTATGTTGATAAAACGAGGTAAATAGATTTAAGGTTTCTTTAACGGTAAGAAAGTCTTGCAAGGCAGTATGCTGAAATTGAATGCCTATTTGTTGCGACATCGACTCATCAATAGGCTTGCCATAATAAAAAACCTCACCCTTGGTCGCTTTTATAATACCTTCCATAATTTCTATTGTGGTGGTTTTACCCGCGCCATTAGGTCCCAACAAGCCAAAGCAGTGGCCTTTTTGAATCGCAAAATTTATATTATCTACGGCAATAATATCTTTATAACTTTTAGTTAAGTTTTCAACCCGAATGACTTCTTGCATGGCACACCTCTATAAAACCTAGCTCGTATTCTAACGGTAGATGGTAAATATTAATATTATAATTCATTTATTTTTAAATGATAATAATTATCATTTGCATTAATTTGAATTTTCAATTATTGTTTTTAACAGGATAATTTCAGCGAGGAATAAAAATGGGATTTAGACAATTAAGTGGTGGTTGCACTGGTAAGGCGCAAGTTGAAATATCGTCAGTTTTACTCGCACAGTTAATTAATTCCGGTGCGTTAACCGGTAATAACTGTCGGTGCTTAGACAACAATGCTCGTAAAACTTTATGGCAGTCGTTACTAAACTTAAGCGCTAATTTAAATAGCAACTTAGCAATAGAGGAATAATAAAATGAACGCAGAATCACCCACTATTGATATTTGCTATTTAGAAGCTTGGCTAGAAAAATTTATCTCAAGCTATAATTTATCAGGTAACAAGCAATTATTAGCAAAAATATGTCTCGGCATAAATGCCATCATTCAACATGACGACTTCGACCAAATAGCTGACAACCACTGTAGCTATTATAAAATGAAAAATTATTGGTTCTGGCGCTATCAAATCGCTTAAAAAACAGCTTTAGTGTTTATGTGCGCTTATATAGTTAATCAGTTGTTGGTTTAATACTTTTTTACCGGTAAAAGTATATTTCTGGCAAACGTGTTCAACACTGTGCTTTTGCAAAATACGGGCAAGCAACGGTAATACCTCGACATCAAACTGCTCTGTACAGTGTTTTAACAACCATTGATGTAACCCATAAACACAACTACTAAATTGCCGCTGTCCCGAAATAAAGTCCTTAACAGCTTGCTCGGTTTCACGGCTAAGCGTTAAATTTTTCAAGCTATCATTAGCGTTAAGTATCTGCCACACCAGCCTTGTAGGTAAAAACTTAAACTCATCGGTGAGCCAATGATCAAATTGCTGATAAAACTGTGCTGTTATTGTTTGTTGTAGCGCTTTAGCATTAACATTTAATGCTTTTGTTACCACACAAGAGTGCTCGCCGCTGGCTTTATCTTTACTAAACCCTACTCGAGCAATGTTAAATCCGGCTTGCTGCCAAAATTTAACTAAGCTTGCGTTACCCGCAAAACTTGCGCCGATAAAATCTATGCCCTGCACAAAGGCATGTTTTTCAATAGCACTGAGAAAGTAGGTCCCTAAACCTTGCCCTTGAAATTGAGGATGTATGGCTATTCGCATGACGCGTTGGTAGCTATAATTAAAGCTCTCTTTTATCCCGCAATGTGTCAGCAATGACTGTGGTAAAAATTGATCAGGTAAACGGCGCTGACTTTCGCGCACTAGCTCAACCAGGCTTTCACCTACCAGTCCTTCTCGCATCAGCATCACCACGCCTAAGATATCGTTTTGGCGCTTTAGTATGAACAATGAAATAGCATTATTATTCAGTAGCAATTTCACATCACTGGGTGACGTTTGATAGTGCGCAGTTACTAATACGGCAAATATTTGTTGTAAAAGCGCTTCGTTTTGCAATAACTCAGTGCTACTAACAAGCTCAACAGACAAACTTATTTGTCGATTTAAAATCAGGACTTGTTCAGAACATTCAGTTGTCACAACAGTGCTTACTTTTTCGGTTAATAAATTATCGTAATTGGGCAGTTTAGCATTGAGTAAACAACTCGAAAAAACAAATTTTTCCAATGGATCATCACTTGCCCAGCGGATAGGCTGATGAATGTGCATTTTACGCCAGTTGGGCATTAGGCGCTTTAAAACTGAACGAAACTTAATACTAAAACCACGCCCAGCCCCTTCGTAACCATGAATAGTGGTGGAAAATATTAAACGATGATAATGCTCAAGCAATTGCTGTAAAAGATAAACCGGCAATGCTGCCGCCTCATCAACCATGACAATACTGGCTGTGGGTTGCTCTTTTAACAAAGCGTCAATCGGTAAAAACACAATCCGGCCATTGCTATGCTCAACACATGTAGCTTGTATATTCGCACTCGGTAAACATGCCTCAACTTGATTAAAAAACACTTTAAGGGCTTGCTTGCTTGCTGCAGTAATGATTATGTTAAGCGGCTGTTTCGCATGCAGCAACATTTGACAGGCGGCCAACGCTAACGCTGAAGACTTTCCTCTACCACGATCAGCTGTTAGCACTAAGGGCCGATCTCTATGGCCATTTAACACCTTAAGCATCGCTTCTACCGCGATAGCTTGCTCTGACGTAACACAGCCATAGGGCAAATTGTTTATTTTCTCAAAGACGGGAAATTGCTCATCACATAGCTTATTTTCTAATGTGCTTATCTGAGTGTTCATTGGTATTAATTTAGAGGCTAAGTTAGGCAGCGTAGCAGCATCTTGGCTTATAAGGTAACAATGCTCACTTGACTGCTCCCACGATAATTGCTTTAAAAAGCGTTGCAAAAAATAGTCTGGCGATTGATGTTGATTAACCGCGGCGACTTGAGATGGCGTTAATAGCAGAAAAAATACGCCGCCAGCAATTATGGTACCGGAAAGTGCAGCAAAGGCGTCAACGTCAAAATCACTTGCGCTATGATTGGCGGTATTATGTGCAGTAAAGATAACAATGTTTTGCTCTGTGCCTAAATACTGGCGATAGTTTTTTCGATTAACCGGTGTCAGCTTATCGCGCATATTCACAGCATCGCCATAAATAAGGCCTTGGCAGGGTTTATTCTGTTTTGATGCTGACATATAAACCGCTAGGCTTGAGTCAAGGTGTTGAGTTGCCCAATGCTCATCCCCAACAAGCACAACTAAGCTACGCCAACGCTTTGCTTGCGTTAATTGCTGTAATTGTAAGTACCAAGGGATAAATTCTTCTCTTAACATCAGTTTTAACCTTAAAAAGTATCTTGGCTACCGCCAAGTAGCACAAGTCTATCAGAGCACTAATCAAAGCTAAATAACTGCACAGCAGTAAAATCAGCATATAAAATCAACAACTAGTATTTTTGCAGTAATATTTTTGTTGAAATGAAAAAATAATTAGTTGAAAATCCGCCATTAGTTGCCTATGTTCAATTTATTAGTCGTCAGCATATGCCCCATGACTAAAATTAGCGCTTTTTAAGATATCGTAATTTAAAAATACCGTGCATCATTGGCAATACTAATTGAGCACTTAATCAGAATTAAATGGCTTATCAGCCACTATTTATTGTAATTGCAGCACAGGTTGTAAAAGCCGTAGGTATAAAAATGAACGACGATTTAACAGATGACATGTCGCCAGCGACAGACCAAGAAAGTTATGACGAAGACCTGCCTAAAGGAGAAAAGGCAAAACATAACAGTGACGTTAGAAAACGCATTGATGACTTACTAGAGAGGAAGCGTCTAAAAGAATTATTAGACGACTCTGATGATTGGGATATTTAATTGCTAATACTAATAACAAATACGTTAATGACCACTAGTATTTTCCTAAACGCGATGTAAATCAGTAATAATTACTTGCTAACGATTTGTTTGTGACACAAAGCTGATATCATTAGTCTCATATTTACACGGCCTAATTACTGACCTTATGACTTTATTTGAAAAACTACGCTGCTTGTTGACCTTTGGCCAAGGCGTTGCCTTACCATTGCCGCCAATCGGTGAAAACGCAGATCCGTTGTCATTGTTTAAACTTTGGTTTGATGAAGCTAATAAATCCGGTATTTTACTGCCTGAAGCGATGTCTGTCAGCAGCGTGAGTCAAGACGGCCAGCCCAGTTGCCGCATGGTGTTGTTAAAAGAATTCAATCAAGATGGTTTTATTTTTTACACCAATTACGCTAGCCGTAAGAGTCACGAGTTAAATGATAATGGTAAAATTGCCTTATTGTTTCATTGGAATGTCTTACAACGGCAAATTCGCATTGAAGGTTGTATTGAAAAAGTTAGCGCTGAGCAATCAGCTAAATATTTTCATAGTAGAGGTAGAGGTAGCCAAATTGGTGCTTGGGCTTCTCGACAAAGCAGTAAAATTCAAACGGAAACAGAGCTTGCTGATAACGTTGATTACTACACGAAAAAGTTTGCAGGCCAAGAAATACCTTTACCTGAGTTTTGGGGTGGCTGGCGGGTGAAGCCAAACTATATGGAATTTTGGCAAGGACGAGCAAGTCGGTTACATGATCGTGTTTGCTTTGAAAAGTCAGCCTCGGGTTGGGTTAATTTTAAACTTCAACCTTAAAGTAAACAAGACTTAACTTTAAGGTTTAGGTTGTAACTATCGTCATAGTTTGGCAATTTAACTTTGACATGTTACCGTTATTACTCAACTAAAAATTGCACAGGTAACATCGTGAAGTTACTGAGTATTACTGTCCTGATAGCGTCAATTTGGACAACGACGCTTTTTGCACAAACCGTTAATATAGGCTTTGAGCCTTTTCCTCCCATGATAACCGAACATGGCAAAGGTCATGTTATTAACATGTTGCACATTATTGAAAATAATTCTGATCTCAAATTTAATATTGAGATCATGACTTATGCTCGAGCAAAATTAGCGTTAAAGGACAATAAAATTGATTTAATTGGCCTAACGCCTCAACACTTGGAAACTAAAGAATTCTACACTTACGCTCAAGATTTAAGTTGGAGTATTGCAGCTCAGGTCGATATTTTTTCGCTAGAAAGTGGACCCATTGACATAGCCAAAATACCCGACACCAGTATTGGCACTTTAATTGGTAACGCTGATTTTTTCTCGGAATTACTTGATATTCCAAGAGAAAAATTTGTCGAAGTCTCAAACCTAACTCAATTAGTAAAAATGCTAGATCAAGGTCGGCTCGAGCTAGCAACATTTGAACGAATAGCAATGATGAGTACTATTAAACGCTTAAAAATCAAAACTATCTTTTATCAAAAATATGGTGTTATACAAGCAAGTATGGCGGTAGCCAATAACGCTAAAGGCCTGACACTAAAAAAATAAACTTGATAAGCTATTGAAAAAATCAAATGTTAATTTCGACCATCAACAAATAATCGATTATCATAATCTTCCAGACTCAGGGATCGTTAGCATAGCCCCAAATTTCAATTCATTAGAACTAAAAAAGCAGCGTTAGCTGCTTTTTAAATACATTAATTATTAGGGAATTGCTATAACCTCAACTCAAATTGAGGTTAACTGGACCACAAATTATTGCCAAGCAAAAGTCTCTGAGGTTTATCTGTCACCATCAATCTCGTTATTAACCTACCAATGCTAACAAGATACCCGCCGCAACTGCAGAACCAAGCACACCAGCCACATTCGGCCCCATGGCATGCATCAATAAGAAATTATGAGGGTTTGCCTCTAAGCCTACTTTATTGGCGACACGAGCAGCCATAGGAACAGCGGATACACCTGCGGCGCCAATCAGCGGGTTTACCTTTTCTTTTGATAATTTATTCATGAGTTTTGCCATTAATACACCGGCAGCAGTACCAATAGAGAAAGCAACAGCACCAAGCGCTAGAATACCTAAGGTTTTTGTATTTAAAAAGTGCTCTGCGCTTAACTTAGAGCCAACACCTAAACCTAAAAATATAGTAACAATGTTTATTAACTCGTTCTGAGCCGTTGAACTTAAACGGTCAACAACGCCACATTCACGCATCAAGTTGCCCAAACAAAACATCCCAACCAATGGCGTGGCCGCAGGTAGAAAGAATATAGTCATCAGTAAGACGCCAAGTGGGAAAATAATTTTCTCAACTTTAGTAACGTGACGTAATTGCGCCATTTCAATTTTACGTTCATCTTCAGTGGTTAACGCTCGCATGATTGGCGGTTGAATAATTGGTACTAGCGCCATATATGAATAGGCAGCTACCGCAATGGCGCCCAATAATTCAGGGGCAAGTTTTGAGGCTAAAAATATCGCCGTTGGACCATCTGCACCACCAATGATAGCAATTGCTGAAGCATCCTTCATGGAGAAATCTAGGCCAACAAAGTTTAAAGCAATCGCACCAAATAATGTCGCAAAAATACCAAACTGCGCGGCAGCACCTAACAATAAGGTTTTAGGGTTAGCAATCAAGGCGCCAAAATCGGTCATAGCGCCAACGCCCATAAAAATCAGTAATGGAAATATGCCCGTATCTATACCAGCATAATAAATATAATGCAGTAAGCCACCAACTTCAGAAAAACCGGCAACGGGTATATTAGTTAAAATAGCGCCAAAACCCATAGGTACTAATAATAGCGGTTCAAAGTTACGGGCAATAGCAAGATAAAGTAAACCACAGCCCACCAACATCATAATAACTTGGCCTAACTCAAAGTTTGCTAGGCCCGTCGACATCCACAGTATTTTTAATGATTCCATGAGGTGTCCTATACCAAGCTTAACAATATATCGCCAACGGCAACTGACTCACCCTCACGGGTGTGGATAATGGCAACTTCACCGGCTTTAGTCGCGCGGATCTCCGTTTCCATTTTCATAGCTTCCATAATAATAACCACTTCACCTTCCGCGACTTCGTCACCTTCATTTACTAACACCTTAAAGATATTCCCTGCTAAAGGCGCATTTAACGGCGTACCTTCAGTTGAACTAACAGCAGGAGCACTTGTGCTGCTAGCTACTTGAATATTTTCTATTGAGCCACCCGGAGCTACGACAACATCAAAAACTTTCCCGTCTACGCTTACCGCATAACTTTCTGGGCCAGTACTTGCTGAAGCCTTGGTTGGTATAGCAGCTGCAGTCTTAGTTGAGGTTTTGGTTGGTGCCGGCTCAAAAGCATCGGGGTTATTGCGGTTTTCTAAAAACTTCAAGCCTATTTGTGGAAATAAGGCATATGTTAAAACGTCGTCAATAGTGTCTTCGGCTAAGCTGATATTTTTTTCATCAGCAAGTTGTTGCAATTCAATTGATAATTTATCCATTTCAGGATCAAGTAAATCTGCTGGACGACAAGTGATCGCTTCTTTACCATCAAGCACTCGCGCTTGTAACTCCGCGTTTACTTTATCAGCCGTTTTACCGTATTCGCCCTTTAAAACTCCAGCAGTTTCTTTGGTAATTGATTTATAACGCTCACCGGTAAGAACATTTAATACCGCTTGCGTACCAACAATTTGCGAAGTGGGGGTAACTAATGGAATATAACCCAGATCTTTACGTACTTTTGGAATCTCGGTTAGTACCTCATCCAGTTTATCTGCAGCGCCTTGCTCTTTTAATTGGCTTTCCATGTTAGTCAACATGCCACCAGGTACTTGTGCCAATAAAATACGGGCATCAATACCACGTAAACTACCTTCAAATTGCGCGTATTTTTCTCGAACATCTCGAAAATACGTGGCAACTTCTGCCAACTTGACCATGTCTAAACCAGTATCACGTTGTGTGCCTTCCACAATAGAAACAATGGTTTCCGTTGGTGAATGACCGTAAGTCATACTCATTGAAGAAATAGCGGTGTCAATTACGTCAATATCGGCGTCAATGGCTTTCATATGCGTTGCAACACTTAAACCCGTTGTCGCATGACAATGCAGTGCAATAGGTAAGGCAACGGTTTCTTTTAAACGACCAATAAGCTCAGCAGCATCGTATGGCTTTAACAGACCCGCCATATCTTTAATACATAATGAGTGAGCCCCCATATCTTCAAGTTGCTTAGCCATAGTAAGCCACCCTTCAAGTGTGTGAACTGGGCTTTCGGTATAGCTGAGTGTACCTTGTGCATGGGCACCAACCTTTACCGCAGCTTTAATAGATGTTTCAAGGTTGCGGACATCGTTCATAGCATCAAATATTCTAAAAACATCAATACCATTGACATGAGCACGTTCAACAAACTTTTCTACAACATCATCAGCATAATGACGGTAACCTAAGATATTTTGACCACGAAATAGCATTTGTTGCTTGGTTTTTGGCATGGCTTTTTTAAGCGCCCGAATACGCTCCCAAGGATCTTCGCCTAAATAGCGAATACAAGAATCGAACGTTGCACCGCCCCATGATTCAATGGACCAATAACCAATATCATCCATTTTTGCAGCGATGGGGAGCATATCTTCCAAACGCAAGCGCGTGGCAAGTAATGATTGATGGCCGTCGCGTAACACGACTTCAGTTATTCCTAGAGGCTTGGTCATGGTATGTCCTATTTCTGTGTAGAATGTTGTTGACGATATTGTGTAACCGCAGAAGAAATTGCTGCTACTACGGCAGGCGATACACCTTTATCGTCTTGATTTTTATTATTTCTTTTACGTGGTGCTCTACTGGCAACAATGGCATCAGGATATTTTTTTGCTAGCCTAACCAGTACGACGTTGATAAAAATAATCAACAAACTTAAAAAGGCAAAAACAAATACCATTCCGGCGAGCATCAAAGTACCGGCTTCAACAAATAACGCTTGAAGATTTTCCATTTTTTACTCTCAAGTAATTTTTATACAATTAGAATAATCACTCCAATATGTATAATGCAAACACAATTTTACAAATTGATAAAAAAAAACGATGTCAAGCCCATATCGGACAAAAAAACCGCTAAATTTAATAATATTTAGCAATTTTTTCATTAAAAAGGATCTATAAACAAAATTGTATACAATATCAAACTCATGAATAACGGCTATTAGCTTGATAAAAACAAAGATAGTATACAATATCCAATATTTAATAAGCTACCCAACTGGTCAACTTATCTAGTTTAAAAAACAAGCAAGCCAAGCCAAAACTTAAACATCCAGAGTTATTTCTTGGGTAAATATCAGCCTTCAAAAAGGAAGATTAACAATTTTAAACCTTAGCATTATGTAAATATAAAAGCCAAAAAGTACTGCTAAGATGCATGTTAAGAATGGAAGGTTCAAGCGATGAAGCTGACGAGCGATAAAAGAAATGATTTTAGTATTTTTCAGGCGAAAAAAAACCAGTCGTTAGACTGGTTTTTTTAATGTGGCGGACGCGGCAGGAGTCGAACCTGCGACCGCCTGGTTCGTAGCCA
>OJDR01000113.1_pt1 | contig 31025 bp, 22 predicted proteins | sample 1593081 | NCBI WGS metagenome assembly OJDR01 (sample SAMN05416873, study PRJEB24817) | seawater metagenome | isolation source: Sea water | place: Canada:Atlantic | collected 2013-11
TTCACATCACTGTAAAGCATGTGAGTGTCTGAGCCACTGGCACTTAAATTAATACTGACCTCGCCTAACGCGCTATCAATGCCATTGACCCATGAAATTCGATAAGCGCGACAGCCCGTTTCAGCGCTGGCACCCGTTCCAAAACCGTCACACAGAGTTTCGCCTGCCTCATCGGTAATATTGGTCACGACTAAATCTAGGGTATCGGTGTTTAGAATGGTGTAACTAAGCGAGCTTGGTGAAAACGTTACATACTCTGCGTTATTTGCGGTTAAACTTAATTTAATTAGCTCGTCAGCTTCTACAATACCGTCTGCCTGAATGGCAACCCCTAAATCTATGAAGCTTGCCTCAATATCCGTGGTGCTGTTTAAATTGTGCAATGCCACTGTTTCGTTACGCGTGTAATCACTGTCTAACGCGGCACATGTTTCAGTGTTAGCGCAGTCAACAGGCGCTACAGTAAATGAAAGGTCTGGTGTATTAGGCGCCACCTTTAAATTAGTTTTATACTCGAAAGGATTGCTAACACCACCTGTGTCACCCGCTTCAGGTGCACTGGAGGAGGTTTGAGTGGTAACCAACAATGTATCTTCTATTTCTACCGTATAAGTGAAGGGGCTAAGGCTATTGGCCAGGCCCGTGCCATTATCAGTAATACTTTTAATGAAATCATTTTCGTCACTGCTAAAAAGAAGCTGTAAGGTTTCTTCTGGCTCGACAAAAGTGTCGTTTTCAATATTGATTTTAAAGGTGATTTGACCACCCGCTTGCAATCCACCACTGCCTAATGACAAATTATTCGTTCCTGGCGTTATCTCCAAAGCAGTACCATCTAACCCCAAGGACAGACTGTAATCTTTGGGATCGTTTATTATGCTAGAGTCTGTGGTATCAACCTCGGCATTGTAAAGAAAACCTGCTGAGGTACCTACCGTACTTAGGCCAATAAACACTTCACCTGCATCCGCATCTGTCGCAAGATCCCAACCTAAAGTAAATTCCTTACAACCCGATTCACCAGAAAAACCAGCGCAGTTTGCATTGCTCTCAGTAATGTCTACCGTGATAAAGTCATCATTTAAAATAATCGACTGTAGCGCAAGGGTATCGGTTACTGCCACACCCACTTGCTGATTAAAGCCAGCAATATAACCTCGACCCTCAATATTGGTACTGTTGCCATTAATTAGCGCGCCATTCTTATTCACATTAATATTTACGTATTCGTCAGCCTCTACGCGGGTATCCAATTTATACAACACGGGCAAATTTAACGGTTCGTCAGGCACCAAGGTAACCGTGCCTAGTTCATTTTCTTCATGAACTACAATAAGAGATTGAAGGCTGAAGTCAGACGTATCTGTTAAGTCAATTTCGGCACAATTCCATAGATTGTTATCACATGTACTCTCTATTGCTAATTCTATATCAGGAACGTTGCTCGCCACTGGCTTATCCCAAGTAAAGGTAAAGGGGGCTGGCTGGGATTGTGGGCTGGCATCCAACTCGTTCAGCTCGGCTGTCTGAGTCATGGTGATAATTAGGGTGTCGTTATTTGTCACCGTATGACTAATGGAGTTTAAGTCTGCACTGACAGTATAGGCATCATCAACCGTTTGCTTTTCTAATTTAAGGGCAAGTGTTTCTTCTATCTCTACTAGTGCGTCATCCATCATATCCAAGCGAAACACAGGAGTTTGAGTAACGCCGTCTTTGTTAATATCAACTATAAAACTTCCACCTTCAGGGTAAATTTCATTTACCTGTCCATCAGAATCGATGCTATTAAGTACAGCATCTAAATAGCCAACATCATTTGCTGACTGCTTTAAACTTACATTATTGCTAGCTTGTATTGATAGCTTGGCCTGTATATCAATCACGGTATCGGCGATAGATTTATCCAGTTTTATTTCATATTCACTACTACACGCTTGCTCCACTGTACCAACACAGTCACTTGAACGCTGCTCCAAAGACAATGTAAGAAGGTCGTTGTCAACAATACTAATATCTAACTCAGTTTTGCTAATAGACTCAATATAGCCCCCCCCTTTTGTAACAGCCAGAGCAACAAGGAGTTGCTCTTGGCTTTCGATAAGGTTATCGGCAATTATTTCTAACGGCCAATTTTGTTTTGTTACAGTGGCAGGCACCGCCACTTCTCCTGCATTTTTTATCTGAAAGTCACTGGTAAGTTTATAGTCAGAATCCAGCTCGGAACAAGCCTCATCAGATTCACACTCCTGCCTCACTAACGAAAGATGAATATCCCCTACATTTTCAGCAATATCTTTAACCCATGAAATTTCAACAGGGTTAACATTGGCATCGCCTATAGCAGCGGGCTCTAAGATTGAAGTTTCTGCCTTTATCGTTATCGTTAGTAAATCGTCATTATCAATAATTCCTTGTGCATAGGTATTTGTCGATTCACCACAGCTTTCACCTGCCGCATCACAATATTGAACATCCAAAAGGTCGTAGCCATTGTGCTGATCGGTTTGTAATATACTTAACTGACAGAACTCATCAGGTTCAACAACATCATCCCCAATAATCGGTACATCCAAACTGGCATCACTGCTTAAATTCTCAAATACAACTCCAGTATTGGTAACCGCCGCTATATCTATTGCATTACAACTAAAGGCATCCGCGCCACTTAGAAGATAAGGCACATTGGTATTAATGGGCTGATCTAACGTCAGTGAAAATGATTGACTGGTCACGACGCCTCCTGACTCTTCACTGGCTTCCCAGCCACTTACACTCAGCAAGGCTTTATCTTTATTAGGAATTTGAAAAATCAATGAGTGGGATTGTCGCAAGCCTGTATCTTGACTGCTTACCGCATCAGGTTCATAAATGTAAAAAGTAATGGCCAAGTACTCATCACACTCTAAAATCGAATCGTTTAAAATTTCCAAGTTTACAGATAGCTGTGTTTCGCCCTCGCCAAACACAAATTCCTCATTGGCGCTCACTGAATCAGTTGAGTCACCAATAAATAATTTAAAGTCACTGCCACCTGCATTCGCTGAATAATTAGGGCCACTTTCATTCAAATAACTGCAGTACCCTTTGCTCGCATCTGGTTCCAAGGCTTCAATTTGATATACCATCGCCAAATCAGAACGGGCAGCCGTTTCCCCAGCATCCAACAATAACTCATACTGATAGCTCTGGTTATTTTCGGTACCAAGCCCTGAACTGGCCAACAATTGCTCTGCCACCACCACAACAAGTCTTTCACTACTAAAATCATCGGTTACTTCTGTTTCGATAGCACTACCATTTGAATTAACCAAACCAATGGCCGGTAGATCATCATCCAATATTTTAATTTTAATCGGATCAATGCCAATACCTTCAAGGTATAACTCAAAAAACTCATCCCCTTCATATCGGTCATCTAAGAAAAGCTGCACATCCAATGGATCTTGGGGCTCAAGGGAGTTAGCAGAAAATATTAGCGTACCGGTTTCTCTAACATAATCAGCTGAGTCAGCATTAACGTCGACACCAGATGTACGACGAAATTCAAAAGGCACCCCCCACTCTTCAATAACAGGCACGGCCAATTTAAGACTAATAGCAAACAGCTCAACACTTTCATCAACCGTTAAAAAATTATTATCCCCTGCTACAAATTCTTCCAAAGGCATGTCAGTGCCATTTACGGTAATAATCAACTCAGGTGCATCGTCATTTTCTATGGTGTGGTATAAGGTTACAAACTCCACTCCCTGATCATTGCCCAGCACAATTTCGATGACTTCATCGGCTTCTATCACCACATCTGCCGACACATAAAACTGTAAATCAAATGAAGTCGCACTTGGCTCAAGCAAAAAACGCCCCGTAGATTCACAAGGTGTTTCTGAAAGGTCTATTTCGTTAGGGTTATTCACACAGTAATCAGAGTCAGCACCCAATGTGAACTGAGCCCGGGTAAAAGGGTCGCCCGCTTGACTTGCCTCTTCACCTTTTAAGGAAAACTCCACATATTGCGCTTGAATTATGTTATCAGGGTTTACTACATCAACACGGTAGCTTACCAACTGCCATGGCTCCTCATTGGCAGCATCACTGCCATCTTCGCCACTATTATTCTTATCTTCGCCCAACACCAAGCTACTTGAAGTAAGTGAGAAACCTTGATCAATTGGGGTTTCATCTGTGCGTATTATCCCTTTCCCCTTGCCGCCACTGCTAAGCGCTTCCAAGCCATTAGAGGTAACGCTCAACTCCACTGTCTCATCAAGCTCTACCAGATCGTCACTGATCACCACCACATCAAAACTTAACGTTTGAACATCACTGGTGAATACTAGGGTGGCATTAAACTCTTCAAAATCAACACAAGGAGTGGCAAACCGCTCGTCATCGGTACTTGGATCAACCCACCCTTCACACACCTCGCTGGAAATAGCAATTTCATACGGATCGACCACTGGGCTACTTAACTCTAAAACAAAGCTTAATCTCGCCGTACCAAAATCCCCTTCGGATATAGAGGGTTCATTAATGCTTAGATGCGGTAAATCATCATTACTGATCTGAGCGATTAACACCTGCAATTCAGCTCCGCTAGCATCTAAGATACTAATTCCAAATTGTTCATCCCCTTCTATCTCATCGTCACCATAAATATCAACTGACACACTGTAGGCTTCACCCTGCACCACACTTAATAAGCCAACCACGGGGCGATAGTCACTTTTTTCGGCGGCCGTTATGTTAAAACTTTGATAGGAGATTTCGCCGGTAACCGGGCTAATAAATTCTAGAGATAGAGTTTGAGTTTGCGTACTTGCCCCTTCAAAAACAACATTTGAGTCAAGTACATCTAAAGTACGCCCACTACTAACACTATCAGTGCTTGAAGAAGACCCACCCTCTGAACAGGCAGAAACCAGAAGCACTACAAAAGAGATATGCAGTGCGTAAATCCATTTTTTTAAAACCTTGCGAAGCATTGAGTACTTCCATTACCCGTTAATAATCGCCCGCGAGTTTACACGACCTAACTTTAAACACCATATGTCCACCCCACATTCGAGGACCACTTCACATTTTTAAGAATTCATCAATTTTCAGAAAATACGACGATCCAATCCTTTAGTTTGTACCAAATGTGCAAGAAATAAGTAAATCAAAAACACCACAAACAATTCTCACCACACCTACTAATACTTTTTAATCATTTACCCTATAAAAATAACCATTTATTAAGGTGGGCATTGCCAAGCGGCCATTTATATCGTGGATTTATTGCAATCGTAAAACATAGTGACACGTCTCACATTTGAATGATCAGACTTGACAAGATTGTGAGATAAAGGTCGAATGCGGCAGAAATGATTAATAACCAATTAAATCAACACGCCATATTTTGAGACGATTATTTACATGGAAGTAGATCAACAAATTTTAGAACTGGCCACTCAGGTAATTAGTGAAGACAGCCCTTGCGGAATAAATGCGAAATATGAGCCTGCATACGAAAGCCTTGAATCAGAAATCACTAAGTCTGAGTCTTTAGACTCTGACTCAACTGATTGGAGTTGTGTACGCGATTTTAGTACGGACATACTAAAAAATATCAGTAAAGATTATTCCACTGCCTGTTATCTTGCTTACTCACTAACGCAGCTAAATGGATATGAAGGGCTCATGAAGGGCTCTACATTATTAGAAACCCTAAGTGAAAAATACTGGGATGACATGTACCCCCCTAAAAAGCGTTTGCGGGGGCGCCAAAATGCCACTCAATGGTTTATCGAAAAAGTCAGCACCTATATCGACAGCAACGAGCCATCTGAAAAAGACATGGCCCTTATTCCAAGTATTCACACATCCATTAAAAACTTGGATTACTTTCTATCTGATAAAATGGCGGATAGCGCGCCAAATTTTTCTGACGTATTGCGCCCCCTTAAACGACTAAAATCTATATCAGCCCAAAAAGAAACCATCGCACCACCTGCTGCCGCCCCTATTGTTACTCAAGCCCCAGTTCAGGAGGCGCCAGGTGCACCCGCGCCCATTACCCCAACACCAGAGCCCATACAATCAACTATACCTGCCTCACAAGGTGAAATCGTAACAGCAGAAATTAAAAAGACTAAAGCTACCCAGGCAACGGAGAAAGCCCCCTCAATTGAACCCGTGGGAAATGTAGCCAGTGACAACGAGGCCAGAAAAGCATTAAAACAAACTCAGGACAGCCTTAGAAAATTAGCTCATTATTTTGGAAAAGCTAAAGCATCCGACCCTAGGCGCTTTCGCCTAAGCAGAAGCGCGCTATGGGATAACCTAGACAAGCTCCCTCCTGTAAAAGACAACAAAACTCAGCTACCCAGCCCTCCTGCTGACAAACTTAAAAAACTATGTGAACTGTTTGAGTCAGGTGAATTTTTAGAAGCCGTAAATTACGGGGAAAAAATAGCCGAAAAACTCCCCTACTGGTTTGACGGCAATCGATATATCGCCCTTAGTCTTGAAGCTTTGGGAGCTGAATTTGAAAAAGCGAAGGAATGCTTAGAAAATGAATTGAAAAGTTTTATTAGCAGAGTGCCAAAAATATTGGATCTTGAGTATGCCAATGGAGACGCGTTTGCGAGTGACCAAAGTAAAGCATGGATAAAATCGTTCACGACCGACACCCATAATTCAGAAGCCGCTAATAGCGAAAGCACCGATGCCATCTCAAGCGCCTTTGCTGAAGCTAAAAAACTGGCTATAAGCGGTAAATTGACCGACGGCTTTACATTATTAAATAACTGCACCGCCAATACCAAAAGAGACCAATTTAAAATTAAAATAGCCTGCGCTGAACTGGCCTGTTTAAATGGAAAACCCAAAGTGGGCATTCCAATGCTAGAAAGAATGATTGAAGAAACTCGTACCTTAAAGGTCGCCGATTGGGAAAGTGACTTTTTGGCTAAGGCATTAGCACTATTGGTTAATGCCTATGAAGCATTAAACGAGTCAGACTCCAACAGCAAACAGCAAGAAAAAGATGCCGCATACGATCAACTATGCTGGTACAACCCTGCTCTTTTAACCAGTAATTCATAGGAGAAAAATTATGGCAGATGGAAGCGTTGCGCCCAAAGAGCGCATTAATATTTCTTATAAATCAGATACAGGTGGTGCCAGTGAAAACGTTGAACTGCCATTAAAACTGTTGGTTTTAGATGACTTTACTGGAAAGGAAAATGACAAAGTCATAGAAGATCGTGACCCTATCAATATCAATAAAGAAAATTTTAACGATGTTGTAAAGAGCCAAAATTTGTCTATGTCTTTCTCAGTACCTAATAAACTAGAAGAGAATTCATCTGACGACATTAGTGTTTCACTAAAAATCGACAGCATGAAAGATTTTGACCCAGGCAATATAGCTCAGCAAATACCTGAGCTAAATAGCCTACTTGAGCTAAGACGCGCACTACAAGCTTTACGCGGCCCATTAGGCAACGTGCCAGCCTTTCGAAAAACAATCCAAGCAATACTTGAAAACGATGACACTCGTAAGCAAGTAATGGAAGAACTTGGAATAGAAGGTTAAGGATAAAAATATGTCACAACAAACAGAAGACGCTGTTTTAGATGCTCCTAGCACAACCAGCCTACTTGACCAGGTTATGTCTGAAACTCGCCTAGCACCAGGCGATGACGGTTTTGAAACAGCTCGACGCGGTGTAGAAGCATTTATCAGTGACTTGCTTAAGCCCAATAAATCTTTCGATAAAGTCGAAAAGAAACTGGCTGATGACATGATCAATGCGATTGATCAAAAAATCAGTACTCAACTTGATGAAGTTATTCAAGCTGATGACTTTAAAAAATTAGAAGCTAGTTGGCGCGGCCTACGCTTCTTAGTTGACCGCACCGATTTCAGCCAAAATATCGGCGTTGAAATGATTAGCTCAACCAAAGATGAACTCATTGAAGATTTTGAGGACGCCCCTGACGTAACCCGCTCAGGTCTTTACAAGCATGTTTACTCTGCAGAGTACGGGCAATTTGGTGGTAAACCTTATGGTGCCATAGTCGGTGGTTACGGAATCAATCCTACCGCACAGGACATGAAACTTCTTCAAGATATGGCTTCCGTTGGTGCCATGTCACACGCGCCGTTTATCGCTTCAGCGGGACCAAAATTCTTTGGGTTAGATAGCTTTCAAGGTATGCCTGCCCTTAAAGATTTTGAATCAATCTTTGAAGGCCCACAATATGTTAAATGGAGAGGATTTCGTGAAACCGATGACTCCCGTAACGTAGCACTTACCGTGCCTCGCTTTATGTTGCGCTCGCCCTACGGCGAGGACAACCAAGTAAAAGAATTCAATTACGAAGAAGGCATTGGTACCAACTTTGAGAAATTATGCTGGGGTACTGCATCCTATGCATTTGCTTCAAATATGACTCGCAGCTTTGCCAAGTATCGCTGGTGTCCAAATGTCATTGGCCCACAAAGTGGCGGCGAAGTATTGGACCTGCCAGTACATAAGTACATTGAAAATGGCGAGACTAAAATTTACAGCCCCACTGAAGTCATGTTATCTGATCGACAGGAATTTGAATTAGCCGAACAAGGTTTTGTTGGCCTTATTGCCAGAAAAGGAACCGATAACGCTACTTTCTTCTCTGCTAATACCTGTCAAAAAGCTAAATTCTTTGGCAACTCTCCTGAAGATAAACTAGCAGAAACTAACTTTAAGCTCGGCACTGAATTGCCGTACTTATTCATGATCGATCGACTAGCCCACTATATTAAAGTGCTTCAACGTGAACACATAGGCAGCTGGAAAACTCGTAACGATCTAGATCGAGAGCTAAATACTTGGGTGCGTCAATACGTGGCAGATCAAGACAATCCGCCACCAGAAGTACGTAGCCGTAAACCATTGCGTGAAGCGCGTATCGTTGTAACCGACGATGAAGGAAATCCAGGCTTCTATCGAGTGGAAATGCATGTTCGTCCCCATTTCAAGTATATGGGTTCAAGCTTTACATTATCACTTGCTGGCAAGTTGGATAAAGAATAAGAACACACAAACTAAACCGTGTTTTTATACTTTCCAAACCTTAAACTTTAAAAAGGAAATTAAAATGGCAATTCCAGCCTATATGACTATCGAAGGTCAAAACCAAGGTGAAATTAGCGCAGGAGCTTTATCTGAAGACTCTGTGGGTACTGCTACCCAAGAAGGTCATGAAGATGAAATAATGATCCAAGCGTTTGTTCACAACGTACCTCGTGCTACTAATGACCAAAGCGGTCAGATCACTAGCATGCCTTCTATGAAACCAATGAAAATCACTAAGTTCATTGATAAAGCTTCTCCTTTATTGCATAACGCCCTAACTTCTGGCGAACAGCTAACCGTTACCATTAATTGGTACCGTATTTCTGCTAGCGGTGAAGAAGAGCTTTATTATGTAATGGAGCTTGAAAACTCTGTACTGATTGACATTGAAACTATTCTTCCTAGTGTTGGTGACCCAGCTATGTCTCACCTAGCACACATGGAAGTTCTTCACATTAATCCAGGTGCTATCACTTGGACTCACGAAGCGGCCGGCACTGAAGGCGCTTACCGTTTTGGTGCTAGCGCTGCGTAAGCCTAGTTTATGTGAAAACAAGGGTGGTAGCTTCGTGCTACCACCTTTCATGGTATTGATATGAAATTTTTAATTTTAGTAATCGTAACAATAAATTTAGCACTACTTACAGGGTGCGCGAGTAAAACCAGTTTAGAAGTAGCGCCAGAAGATTGGGTGTTTGAAGACAGAGCCATTCATATTCATCTTGAAAGTCCATCAGATTTAAATGCCATTAGTGGTCGACCACACTCTGTTGCACTAGGGGTATTTCAATTAAATGACCCCAATACATTTTTAGGTTTAGCTGAAACAAAAGAAGGCGCCTTACAATTATTAAATTCCGGGCGCATTGACGATACTGTGGCCCAATTTACACGAATTATTCTTCAACCTGGCGAAGAAAAAGTGGCTACATTATCAAGAGCCCAAAGTGCTAAATATATCGCCATTATTTCAGGTTATTACGGATTAAACATCGAGTTAGACGTTAAGGTTTTCGATGTGCCTATAAAACCCGCTAAAAGAGGTTTTGTTGATTTAGCACTGTCGAACATGGGCCTGATAGCAGATGAAGCAAAAGCGATCCCTGATAACATTTATATCGATGTTTCTATGGGACGAAAAAGTACAAAACGGTTTAGCTTATTTAAAGAAGAAGAATTAAATATATTAAGTTCAAGTAACTTTTAGTTTTAAGATTCCAATTTATTGCATTGAACCCATTAATATATCTAAAAATTAATTATTAAGGATGATCGAAGTGAGTAAATCCCAGCCTATTTATTGGCACCATGGAATGTTTTTACAGCCACACCACTTTCAACAAAGTGAACTATTTGCTCAGTCGCAAATTGACATTATCAAACAAAACGTTTCACCATGGTTATGGGGGTTCATAAACTTAGAGCTATCCAGTGCAAGTATTTCATCAAAACACATTGAAGTTAACGAAGCTGAGTTTATTTTTGAAGATGGAACCTATGCAAAAATTAATGACAATGCCTATTTAGCTTCACGCTCTCTTGAAGGAATAGAAATAGACCCAGAACGCCCTCTTACTGCCTATATTGCTCTAAGAAAAATGTCTTCGTTTAATGCCAACGTGACCAAAATTCAGGACACCTCTGAAGCCAGCTCGGTTAATAGCCGCTTCTTTACTTTCCATACACCAAATGAAATCAGCGATTTATATAGCAAAGGCGACGCTGCCCAGGCCCATGAACTCACACTAAAACTTGAGATAGTGTTTGAATCAGAAAAAGATGACTTCACTGATTACTCGTTGATGCCCTTTGCGAAAATTGTGTTAGATGGTGAAAACCTTGCCATGGTTTCAAACTACACGCCTCCTGCCATTAATGTGTCTAGTTCAAAGTTTCTTTCCTCTCAGCTAAAAGATTTAAAAGATGAGTTAACAGGCCGAGCCATTCAATTAAAAAGTGGACAGTCTATATTAGGAAACAACGCAATCGACAACAATGCTTTGCGTTATAGAATGAGCTTACAAGCACTGTCTCGATTTGTTCCTAAACTTGCCCATGAAGTAAATACTAAGCAAATGCACCCTTGGGGAATTTATGGTGGGCTATGTGAATTAATTGGGGAAATCAGCACATTCACTCAGGATATTAATTTGCTAGGCGAGAATGCCAATGGTGAATTACTTTTACCTGAGTACACTCATTTAAATATCTCTGAGTGTTTTACCAGTGCCAGAAGCCTAATTAATCAGTTATTAAACGATATTTCGGTAGGGCCACAATTCCTAGTTGAAATGAACCGCGAACAGCAAAGCTTTAAGGCCGAAATTCCAGCCGAATTCTTTGAAGACAGAGCTGATTTTTACCTAATATTAAACAGCAAAGAAGCCTGGGATGACTACAGCCAGTCTTTCTTTACCTCTGCAAAACTCGCCGCAAACAACACCATTGAAGTACTCATTGAGCGATCGCTACCGGGTATAGGCCTAATTCATAGCCCAAATATACCAACTGGGCTACCTAAAAAAGACAATGCCAACTACATACGCATAGACACACACGATGATGAGTGGTTGACCATCCAAAGGCAAAAAAATATATCCCTGCATTGGGATGAAGCACCACAAGATCTTAAAATTGAACTTGTTATTTTGAAACGATAGGTGAAGCATGAGACTCGTAGATTTCTATATCGATCCTATCTTACAGATAAGTCAATTTCAGACGGAAAGTGAGGAACTTGACTCTAGCTGGCAAGAAATAAAAGAAAGTTTCTGTCAGCTGTTAATTTCTTGCCAGACGCAAGCTATTAAAGCCGGGTTTAGCCATGAGATAAGTAACGAAGCATTATTTCCAATTGTTGCATACATTGATGAAGTAATTTTAACGTCTAATTGGTTAGAAAAATCCACTTGGCAGAAGAACTCTTTACAACGTCAGTTCTTTAACACAACCAATTCAGGTTATGAGTTTTATGAGCGCCTAAATAAGCTTAATCGGCAAGGTGATGATCGCAGCGCTAGAGAGATCTATTTGTTGTGTCTAAGCCTTGGATATAAAGGCCGATTCTACTCTCCTCAAGACCGTCCCAAAATTGAAGAAACGCGAGCCTTTAATATTGGACTGTTATTGCCTAACGATGTAAATAAAGCCTTTGAGAAATCAACACTTTTTACCGATGCATACCATGAGCGAGACCAAATTAATGCCAAAAGAAAATCACGAATTAATTTAATTCCTTTATTTGCCATAACTCCTGTTGTGGTGGTTGCGGCAACCTTAATTATATATTCAATTCAAATTGGAAGTGAATTAGGCAATATTTTGGATTTGGTGAAGTAACATGAAAACTTTCTTTAAAGTACTTATATGGCTGTTTGTCGCCATACTGATAAGCGCGGTAGTATTAAGCGTCAATTACCTACTTGAACAACCATTAGAAAATGGCCTGTTTATCTTGGCAGGTATTTTTACTGTTTACCTAACCTACGTCATTGTTCGTAAAATCATTGTGCGCCTTAGGGCCAAAGCACAAGTTAGAGGCATCCTTAACCTGGGTGCTGCCGAAGAAAGTAATGATGATCTTGGTATGACCACCAGCGAACTTAACCGCTCTTTGAAGCAGCGCTGGAATACTACTATTAAAGCGCTAAAGCGCTCTCAATTAAAATTTCAGGGTGATCCACTGTATGCTCTGCCCTGGTTTATGGTATTTGGTCGCCCTACTTCTGGTAAAAGCACCAGTTTAAGAAACTCTAAACTGCTTCTTCCATCTATAGACTTCTCTGAACACAAAGATGGCTCAACACTGAATCTTGAGTGGTGGCTGTACGAAGAAGGGGTCGTAATTGATACCGCTGGTCGTTATGCCGTGCCAGACAAAATAGAAAGAGATAGAAAAGAGTGGAACTCATTATTAAGCATGCTTTCTCGACACCGCCAGAAAGAACCTTTAAATGGCTTAGTCTTAGCGATTGCAGCCAATCGCTTACTTGAATGTAGCGAAGAAGAAATACTTGAGGAAGGCAGACAAGTACGTAATAGCATTAATCATTTAATGGATAAACTTGAGGTTAAAGTTCCTGTTTATTTAATGGTAACGAAGGCTGATTTAATACCTGGGTTTAAGCAGTGGTCAAACTACTTACCAAATGAATTAAAATCCCAAGCCATGGGCTACCTTAATGATGCCACCACCAGTGACGTAGACTCGGTCATAAATACAGCATTAGATAGTATTTTAGATCGTTTAAAAGAAATACGCCTGCTCATGATGGAGCAAACAGAAAGCCCTGATCATAGCCTGCTAACCCTGCCCCGCTCCATGGAAAATGTACGCGAAGGTTTACACACTTTTATCAAAACAGCCCTAAAGGGCAATGCCTACCAAGAAGCCCCACACTTTAGAGGATTATATTTTAGTTCAAGCCTACAAGAGCAAGATGGAAAGAAAGTACCAAATGGCCTGTTTCTACATGATTTCTTTACAAAAATACTACCGGCAGACAGAGGCTCTATCGTTAGCCTTCCTAGCGCTTTGAGATTTCGTAGTGCCGCTCGAAAGTATGCCCTGGGCATTAGCGGCGCGGTTACGTTTAGCGCTATCGTCGGCTTAAGTGCGCTTTACAATTCAGATAGAAGTATGCTTCAGGATATTTATACAAACTACGCCGATTCAAATATAGAACTTAGTACAGAGCAAACCGCTAATAAGGCTCTAGAAACAGCCTACCGTTTGAAGAACTTAGTTGAGTCGCTTTCTGAATATAGCGAACAAGAGGTATTACCTTGGAGTATTCTACAAGGCGGTGACTCAAATGCTGATTTACGAATACAGTACCTAGACTTTGTAAGGTCAAATATCATCAAGCCTTATGACATTACTTTAAAAAGAACCATTGACGCCCTTAAGGATGAAGATACCAGTTCTTTAGCTGGAGGCTTAGTTCGTAGAATTAACATCATACAGCGACGCCTGAATCCAGAGTCTGAAATTGAAGCCATGCCTATTGGGACTGATTACCTAGTGGTACAAGACCCATTAATCTATTCAGAGCAGTCTGAGTTATATAATGAAATATATCTAACTTATGTTGATTGGAGCCAATCATTAATTGACTTAGCGGAAGAAAAGAAAACGTTACAGACCGCACTTTTGTATTTGGTTAAACATAATCATGGTGACTACAATTGGATTGTGCAATGGGCCAACTCTCAAGACTTTGATGGCATTAAACTTAAAGATTATTGGGGCGGAAGCTACAAAATAGACAACCCTCCCTCTATTGATGCTGCCTATACTTTAGAAGGCTATAGTTTTATTCAAGACTTCTTAACCGAATTTAAACTCGCCAACAGTGAAGACAAACAACTGAGCGAAATTCAAAAAGATTTTGATCGTTTCTACCAGCGTCAATACATTGAAGCTTGGATGGCATTCGCCCAACGCTTTGATGAAGGAAAAATGCAGCAGCGTGATCGTAAAGAATGGCAGCAGTTACTTGAAAGAATGGCCACTGCGGATAACCCATATTTCTCTTTACTAGGCTCTATGAATGAACAACTTAGCCCATTTCAAACTGTAGACTTTAATTCAAAACAACAATTAGAATTCTTTAAAGACGTACAGTCATTCTCGGTATCTGATGGACGCAAAGGCAAAGTCAACACAAAGGTCTTGAAAAAAGCCTTAGGCAAATTTGGTAAAGTGGGTAAGCTCGCCAAAAAAGCCATGAAAGTTCATAAGAAGGCTACCAAAGGCCAGAAGTCTGAAGATATTGACTCAGCTCTAGATGATGCGGTTGTTGCTGTGGATGCTTACAAACAAGCATTGGCGGAAATTGCATTTAAGGCAGATTCTCGCACTCAGTCTTTAAGTACATTAACCACCTTATTCCAAACTCCTGACACCCCTGAAATTGGCAATGGCTCGGTTGCCCAAGCTTGGACCTCTATCAAAGAGTTACAGGCGTTAATTGGAAAGCCAGTCTCTACTTCTAAGGTTTTCTGGCATCTGTTTGTAGGTCCTATGCATGCTATTTATGACTACATGCAAAATGAGTCAAGCTGCGAATTACAAGACCGCTGGCAAAACAATGTTCTAGCCACTATGGATGGGGTTGGCAGTAACCAAATGGGGAACCTGGTGGTAGGTGAAGGAGGTGTATTATGGAACTACTTAGATACTGAGCTAGCGCCCTTTGTTCATAAGCAATACAAACGAGGTATCGTGCGTACTAACGTCGCCCAACGTAGCCTTGGCTTAACTGAAGAGCTATTGGAAGTGCTTAACCAAGCTGAGAATGGTAAATTCATCGTGGGTAACAGCTTCGATGTCTCTATTAATGCACTGCCATCTGGCGCCAACCCGGGGGCTCGTATACAGCCATACGCCACATTCGTAGATTTACATTGTAGCGATGGCACCCAAACACTCGCAAACTACAACTACCCTACCCAACATAAATTCAAATGGGCATTAGAAACCTGCGGCGATACCACGTTAAGAATTGAAATAGGTCAACTGACACTTATTAAGAATTACTTAGGTGTTAAAGGTTTTAGTAAGTTCCTACAAGAGTTCCAAGATGGCCGCCACATATTCACCGCCAATGACTTCCCTAATCAGCAAGCGCAATTGGTTAATTCGGCTGTTAACTTTATTGACGTAAACTTTGAAATTAGAGGTCAAAATCCTGTTATTCAAATGCTGAATAGCGTTCCACTGGACTTGCCAGAAATGGCCGCTCATTGCTGGTAGATAAATCATGAATCAAAACAGTGTTAATGAGCGTATTAATTTAACGTTCAGTGATCATAAAGATAATAATGTTGAATTGCCGTTCAAGATACTGGCGATTTGTAACTTAACTGATGACCAGCGAAGCGAAGATGTTAACGAAAATGGCTTAATAAAAGTTGAGGGAGATATTAATAGCCTGTTGGCGGCTCAGAATGTATCTATCTCAATTAAGCTTGAGAACATTTTGAACCCGGCTTCTTCTGAGGCAATTGATTTTGAATATCAAATTAGTTGCTTAGAGGATTTTACGCCTGAAAATATATTATCAGGCGTTGAATCATTAAGTAGCGCCTATCAATTGCATAATCAACTGGGTGACGATTCCATTAAATCTATTAGGCTTCAAGAGCCTTTATTAGAATTTGGATTCAATACTAGCGAGCAATTAGATTTTAACGATCGCTTGATGATTCAAGCTGAATTACAGCAAAGAATGAATGAACAACTGGACTTAATCATTCAAAATGATCGATTCAGTGCCCTTGAATCAAGCTGGCGTTCACTCAATTATTTGCATGAACATATTAACTATAAAGAAAATATCGAACTGATTATTCTTAATAGCTCCAAAAAGGCCGTGTTGGAAGACTTTGAAGACTCGCCTGACGTGACTCAGTCGACGCTGTTTCACTTGGTGTATAGCGCTGAATTCGGGCAATTTGGCGGGCGCCCTTATAGTTTAATGATAGGCGACTTTGAATTTTCCGAAAACGCCATGGATATTACCCTGCTTCAGAATTTAGCAAGTTTATCTGCACTTAGTCACTGCCCTCTTTTAAGTGCAGCTTCTGCAAATTTATTTGGCATTGACAGCTACGCTGACCTATCAAGAATACGAGATATCAGTTCGCATTTTGATCAACCCATGTATGCAAGATGGAACAGCTTTAGGCAAAGTGAAGACAGTAAATACGTAAGTTTAGTTTTGCCTAAGTTTTTACTACGCGCTAGCTATACTGCTTCTGGGCAGGGCTTTAATTATCGTGAAAAAATCAGCAAAAACAATTCAGGCTTATGGGGGAATGCCGCCTTTGCACTGGCTACCCGATTCGCTAACAGCTACGCGCACTTTCGCTGGTATATTAACGTGTCTGGTAGTGAATACGGTCTATTGGATGATCTGAATGTAAATTCATCAAGTAGCATCATGCGCACAAGTATCCCCACTGAAATTATGATTTCAGATCGAAATGCCAATGAGCTGACAAAAAATGGCTTTACACCTCTGATTATTCATAAGGCCAGCAAAAAGGCAGGCTTTATTTCAATACCGTCTTGCAAACAATTACCGCATTTTCCCGACACATCAGACGGTTTACAAAATGGTTTGAATCAAAAATTGGAATCGCAGTTGCCATTTATGCTTATTACCTGTCGTTTCTCCCATTACTTAAAGGTAATGCAGCGTGAAAACATAGGTTCCTGGCAAACCAGAAATCAGATCGAACAGTCACTGAATAAATGGTTAAAGCAGTTTGTTTCTGACATGGACAATCCAGCACCTGCAGTCAGAGCAAGACGACCATTGCGAGATGCTCGTATAAATGTAAGAGACATGGAGGGGAAATCTGGTTGGTTTTTATCAACCATTTCAATTACTCCCCACTTTAAATATATGGGTCAATCATTCACTTTGTCCGAACGTGGCCGCTTAGAAAAAGCTTAATTAAAAGGAGATTATTATGGCAATACCCGGATATATGACCATTAAAGCAGAGAACCAAGGCATTATTGAAGGTGATTGTGACCTTGAAGATCGCGATGGTTTTATTGTTGTATTAGCTGCTGATCACAGCGTGAAGCTACCAACTGATCAGCGCGGGCTGCCTAACGGCCGTAGAATTCATATGCCAATTACTATTGTAAAGGAAGTGGATCGAACCAGCCCAATGCTTTATCAAGCATTGAGTGATGGCGAGCTTCTGACAGAAGTGGGCATCCATTGGTACCGTATGGATGGCGCAGGCATGGAAGAACTCTATTACAAACAAACACTCAAAAATGCTCAAATAACGGCCATAAACTTCGACATGGACTCAAGACCTAATCTATCCAATTCAGGTCTTGGACATATGGAAAAAATTTCTCTTATTTATGATTCAATAACATGGACGCATGAAATTGACGGTATTGAATACGAAGACAATTTTGGGGCCAATAGCTAATGAGTCAAAGTCGTCTTTTAAAGAGGCTAGCCAGCTGGCAACAAGCAAAGCTTGTCAATGCAAATCCACTAAATGTTCAAGAGTTAATTTTGGTAGATGTTGAATGTTTGCTAAATAGCCAGCAAGGTAACGTTTTAATTGACGAAGAGATGGGACTTAACGACCTGCAGAGTAATTTTAACTCACATTCGGCACCCGATCTTGAAACTCTAGCGACACAAATTACAGCTCAAATAGCTCGGTATGAGCCAAGATTGATAAATCCACATTTAACGCTAGATGAAGATAATAGAAGTTTATCTTCTTTCTCTTGGCGCATGACCTGTAAAACGGATAGCAATTTAGACGTAATTGCTTTAATTAACGTTAATGCTGACGGTCGCGTCAGCATTAAGTCGGCAATTTAAATATGAAAACAAAAAGCTACCAAACGGAATTACAAGCCTTAAACGAAAATGCTAGGGAGTTTGCAAAAAAGTACCCTGCCCTAGCTCCTCATTTAGCTGGCAGCAGTAACGACCCAGATGTAGAGAGAATTCTACAAGGCACGGCATTTTTAAGCGCTGGTATTCAAGACCGGCTCGACACTGATTTTCCAGAGTTTGCTCAATCTATTTTACGATTAGTTGCACCAGACTATTTAAAAGAAATACCTGCAACTACCATTATCGAGTTTAAACCCCGAAACATTTTAAATAATGCTGTTACCATCAAAAAGCAATCGAAATTAGACTCTCAGAAGGTTCAGGGCGTTAGCTGCAGATTCCAAACATCAAGCAATGTTATGGTTCACCCATTAACTATAAATGCTTGCGAGCTAAATCAAGTGGGCAACAGTTCAGAGCTTGATATTATTATTAATAATACCAGCCTATCAAATACTGAAGTGTATATTGATGAACTTCCAATACACTTATCTGGTGACTATGTAAATGCAAGCCAACTTTATTATTTACTCACTCAGAAACTAGAATCTGTATCCATCGTTCACGGTAATAATACCGTTTCATTACCTGAAGCTACTTTAGCCTCAATGGGCTGGAATGAGAATTTTGATTTACTTGAGAACAATAAAACAAGCCTAAATAGTTATCGTCATCTTCAGGAATATTTCATCAACAAATATAAATTCCTGTTTGTAAATTTAAAGGGCTTAAACAAAAAAGTTGCCCTACCTAAAGCTTTCAAATTGCGTTTCAAACTTACTGAAAACACTGAAAACATTCAGGTGAACATCAATAGCTTTAAGTTATTTTGTTCACCTGCCATCAATTTATTTGATACCACTGCCGAACCCATACCCTTGGATCATAAGAACAGTGATTTAGTATTAAACCCGATACGTAATACAAACAATCAGCATACGATTTATTCAGTCCTAGATGTTCAAGGTCAAAATAGACGCTCAACAAAGAAAACTCAGTACATTGACTTCTCACTTAATGCTAAACAGCAAAGCCAACTGCCTGTTTACGAGCTCATTCAAAAGTCTTCAAACAATAACGATTCTGCCAGCGTACTAAGAGTCAGCTATCCAAAGGGCTTAGAGTTGCCCATGCGTGAAGTATTAACAACCAATATCCGCTGTTCTAACGGACCGTTAACTCAGCAACTAAAAATTGGCGATGTAAACATAAATACGCCAGATGTTGCAGACTTAGTCAGTTTTAAAAATGTTTCAGCCGTTAGCGAGTACATCCCGCCACAAACCGACGGCAGAATATTATGGAACTTACTCGCTCACCTTACCGTTAACTATTTACCCATAACTGACATTTCAAACTTAAGGGTTCTTTTAAACTTATACAACCCTACCAACCATGCAGATGCCAAGGAACAGGCCGCCAACAAAAAACGAATAGATTCGTTAAAGCTAATCAATGTTAAAAAAACTGAAAAGTTGCTAAAGGGATACCTGGTAAGAGGTGAGAAGATAGAGCTTGAAGTAGATGGCACTGGCTTTGCCAGTCAGGGGGACCTCTACTTATTTGGTGAATTGCTTTCAAAACTATTTACGCAATTTTGTGACATAAATAGCTTTGTAGAGTTAGTGATCATCAATGAAAATACGGGAGAGCAGCTCACATGGCAGCCCAACTTAGCGAATCACTAAAAACCATAGAAGCAGACATTCTTGAAAACAGCTCTGAATACGAATTTTTTCAAGTTTATCGTTTATTAGAATCTATTAATGATAGCTACCCTATATCATCACGCCGCCCTGCTCGTAAAATAGAAGTTCGACCAGAGCTAACACTGGGCTACACAGAAACAGATATTAGCGACGTCATTCCATTAGACAAACACAAAGGCTTTGAGATCATATCTCAATTACCTGGTTTGTATGGTGTAGCTTCGCCTTTACCTGACTTTTATAATGAAGAACTGTTAGATAATGAGTGGGATGAATTAAACGCCCCTCGTGAATTCCTTGACATTATTCATAAACAGCTATTTCCTAAGCTTTTTCAAGCTTGGAAGCTTTACAAATTAAATCTAAATACTCACGAAAAGCCCAATGAAAGCTATTGGAATTTACTATTTAGCTTAATGGGCGACCCAAATTGTCATAACGAGGAAATAAAAAAGTTAAAACTTCGATATTTTTCACTTTTCACTAATAAAGAGCGATCAGCAGCTGGGCTGAAGATCATCATAAGTGACTTTTTAGGTCTTGAAGAACTTGAAGTTAAAGAATTTCAAAGTCAGACAGTTGCCATTAGCAATAATTTACGATGTAAATTGGGCAGTCAGAACCATATGCTCGGCGAGGCCCACATCGGCTCCAGCATTAGAGATAAAACACTAAAAGTTAAAGTCATTGCCAACCATGTTTCGTACTCTCTCTATCAACGAATAGTTAAAGATGAAGAAAAGTTAGCCCAGTTAAAAGTATTGCTTAAAGAATTTTTAAAAAAACCGCTGCAAATTGAACTTCAACTGAATACCACACTTGGGCATTCTGACTTAACCCTAGGGGAAAGTTGGAATCAATTAGGCGTAACCAGTGCACTTGGTCGCAGCAAATCAGATATTAAGTCCGTTAGTTTAAATTTACTTGACTAATTAAGTACTTGTTCAACAATCCCCTATTGGAGTTGTGTGTGGATATTATCCAGCCGCTAGATTTAGAAGCGGGTTATAGAACATTTAGTTTTAACAAAAAACACCACCTTGTGGTGACGTTAAAGCTGTATTTTCCGCTTATAGAAGAAGGTAGCCCCATTCTATTTAGCGAAGCTTATCAAAAAATGAGTGAGCTAGATGCCCCTTTTATTGATGAAGGCATGCCAAAACTAGCCAGCGAATTTTTCACCCTAGGGAATGCAATGAGCCCGCAAGGGAAACCAGTAAGTGCCCTTGATGTATCCACTGAATGTGCCGACCTTAAAAAACAATTACATGTTGTTGGAGATAGATATTGGTTGGGTGGCATTACGGGCACATCAACTCCTGAGCCATTTAGCACGCTTGCGTTAACATGGAAAAATGCCTTTGGTGGTAAAGATTTTCCACTTAACCCAGTTGGTAAGGGTATTGAAAAAGAGAAAACCGATATTGGTGAAGAGTTAATCAAAATGCCAAATATTGAGTACCCCAACAAAATGTTGACCAATAGAGGGCAAACTCCTCCTCCAGCCAGTTACATGCCATTACCCTTAGACCACCCTGAACGCAGTCAACACTTGGGTACTTATGATGATGACTGGCTTATCAATTACTTTCCAGGTTACCCAAGAGACCTGAATTTCAATGCATTTAACGCATCATCTACCGACCAAAGATACAATAAATTTTTAAGCGGTGGAGAAAAATTTGAAATTAAGAACATGCATTATCAACACCCTTTAATTACCGGTAAATTACCAAGGTTTAACGCTAGGGCATTTGTCATTAAGCCCGATATCGAAGTAGAAAACCTGCAGGAAGATGATTTAGTTGAAATCAAAACTCACATCGATACGGTAACGTTTTTTCCCAATCAATTAATGGGTATGTTGGTATATCGCGGTACTGTAGAAGTAAGCGAAAGCGACGCCAGTGATTACAAGCATCTAATGTGCGCCTACGAATCCCAACAGGCGACACCAAGAGAGAAAAGCCATTATTTACATTCTTTGGCTGGCAGACTTCACCCTGAACTAAGCATGCAATATGCACTTACCACCAAAGATTTGATCCCAGATAATATTCCGTGCGGCATGGCACGCTTAACACAGCAAGAGGCGCCTACTGAGTTTTTATTAGCAGAGCACCTCAAAAGTAAATTTGAAGAAACTGTATCGGAAAAATTAGGCGACACCCAACAGCAACTCACTCAACTTATCAATCAACAAAAGCATCTAGGACAAGATACCAGCATACTGGAACAACAACTTGCAAACCTTTCTAACCCAGTAAAGGATGAGTGGCAGTTAAAGTTTGAAAAGGTAATCGAAAAGCTAGCACCAGGGGCTTCTTCCAGTGGGGAAATTGACCTACAAAAAATTGATTTTAAAGCGTTTGATGAACTGGCAAAGCTCAGCGAAGAATATGCCAATTTTCAAAAGATTAAAGCACAAGAACAATTACAACTTCAGATACAAGAAGCCGTAGATTCAGGGAACCAACCGCTAGCCAATGCGCTTGAAGGTGCCTTTCAAAAATTCAGCTTGCCTGCTGAGCTGCCTAGAGCCAGTAGCCCAAAAGTAAAATTAGCAGAACTTAAAAACGCATTTGCTCAACAAAACCAAGAACTTAACTTTTCAGATATTGAGGCAAAACTAACTCAGGCTTATACCTCGGAGATTGAAAGTTATAAAGTGGGCGCCCATATGATGGAAATGGGCACTCCACCACTGGCTTCGCAACTTACCGAATTAAAGACGAATGCACTCATCGCCTTAAGAAACGGTGAGAGCCTCGCGCACCAAGATTTAGCCGGTGTTGATTTTTCGGGAGAGGATTTACGCAATGCCGATTTTTCAAACTGCTACTTAGAGCAGTGTAGTTTTAGCCATGCCAATTTAGAAGGTGCTAATTTAGCCGGTGCAATCGCTTCACGAAGCAATTTCTCCCATGCCAATTTAAAGTCGGCAAATTTAGTGCAAGCCAATATTGGGGCATGTAACTTCAATTACAGCGACTTAAGTCATGCTAAGACCAAAGAGTGTGAGTATGCAAAGTCAGATTTTTCACACGCCACCCTCACCAATTTGGACTTTTCTAACACCTTAAATACCTTGGAAGTATGTTTTCACAAAACCGATTTAAGTGGTGTGAATTTTGGTGAGGCTATTTTTATAGAAACTGACTTTAGCGGCTCAAACCTTACTGAATGCCAAGCAATTTCGACTACTTTTCAAAAGTGCAATCTAAGAGCTTGTCATGGTAGCCAGGTACAATTGCAAGGCAGTAATTTCATTGAGTCAAACGTTAGCTTTTGTAAATTTGTTAAATCTGATCTGACTAACTGCCGTTTTTTAGATAAATCGTCACTGAATGAGAGTCTATTCATTGATTGCATATTGGCTGACTCAACGCTTAGAGCCATTACGCTGGAACACTGCCAGTTCATCAATAGCACACTAAATGGCTGTGACTTTAGTGATTCAATCGCCACACAGTGTGTTTTAAATGGCTGCCATGCCTTAAGTAGCTTGTTCATAAAAACTGATTTTTCTCACAGTAAACTTAGCAATACAAATTTCATGTATAGTAATTTTTTGCAGGCTAAGTTAACTCAAGCCGATCTTAGTCAGTCTAATTTTTATGGAAGTGAATTCATGGGAGCAAGCGTCGCGAAAACAGACTTTTCACGCTCTAACCTTGACGGTACTAAACTTGAGAATTGGAGACCTTCCAAATGGCAATAGATTTAGGCCAATTAAAAGCATTAATTAGCCAAGGGCACATGTTTGAGGGGGAAGATTTATCAAGCTTAAACTTTTCAAACATGACCATAGGTGGCGCTGTGTTTACCGATTGCACTTTTACGAAGTGTAATTTTAGTCAAGCACATTTTGAACAAGTGAATTTTATTAACTGCACTTTTTCAAGTGCACAGTTCAATCATTCTAAGTGGATTGATTGCAACATCATTGATTGTCAACTCGATAACTCTGATTTTAACAAGGCACAGTTTACAGGGGTTAATATTACAAAACCCAACCTAGATAAAGCCACCTTTATTGACTGCGAGTTAATGGAAACTAATTTCATTGAGGCCAGTACTCGCCAGACTGACTTTACACAGTCTAATTTAAGCTTCGCTAGCTTTTTACAGTGCGACCTTACATCATCTATATTTATTTTATGTTCTTTAGAGCGCACAAACTTTATTGAATGCAATATGAAGTATATAAACTTTAAAGATGCCTATTTACAGCAAACCATATTTGAAAAGCCTCACTTAGAGGGGCATGATTTCTCCAACATGCACCTTTGTATGACGCAGTTTCGAAGTGCAGTACTTAACAACTGCAATTTTTCCAATTCTGATTTAACGCAAGTTGCCTTTGTTGAAGCCGAACTTAACAATTGTGAGTTTATTCAAAGTAATGCACCAATGGCTCTGTTTAACGACAGCCAATTAAAGATGTCTAATCTAAGTCATTGCAATCTAGAGCAAGCCAGTTTTTCCAATTGTGACTTGAGTGGCTGTGACTTTACGAAAAGTAATTTAACACAAGCACAATTAGCTAACACGCGATGCATTGGCACTAGATTCACTAAATGTGAATTATCCTATGCAGACCTTTCTAATGCGGTGTGTAGCCATAGCGACTTTAGTGACTGCGCCTTATTTAGGACGAACCTGCATGGCGTTATTGATTCGGGTAGTGTTTGGAGCGGAAGCTCTAAAGGCCTCGCATTGGGTACTGATGACAAACTAGAAAAAGCGCAAAAGTGGCAGCCCAAAATAGTTAGTTTAACATCAGCGTAACAACATATTTAGGATAAGGAACTCAATGATGAATATTAGTCAACTGAACACAGAGCCATCGCTATACCATTCTAATGCAATGGAACAGCATGAGTATGCCTCGATCATCTCGGTTACTGAACAAGGATACATACTAAAACCCGACAACGGCTCATCTGTGATAGCTCAGCAAGCATTTGGCTGCCCTTTCACCCCGATCATAGATGACCAGGTTATGTTTGTACGCTGTGCAAATAGAGGCGTCTTTATTATTAACATTTTACAACGAAAGCATAATCAAGCAGCGGCTATTTCCAATAAGAACGGCATTGAACTTCAATCTACTAACCATATAAATATATCGGCTAACGATATCAATATGACCAGTAATAATACCCAAGTTATTAGCCAGCAATACTCCCACACCAGCCAAAAACTGGATGTGAAGAGTGACACTACGCAATTTTACAGCCGAACCATAGAGAGCATTAGTGAGCGTCTTGTACAAAAGGTAAAAGACAGCTTTAAAGTGATAGAGCGCCTAGAACAAGTAAGCGCCAATGATATCATTCAAAACATTAAAAATGCTTTCATACAACGCTCTAGACAAGTAGACATAAGCGCTAAGAGCGATGTGAAAATTAACGGCGACCGAATCCACATGGGTTAAGGAGATTTCTATGTTTGCAAATTGCCAAATGGGCGGCACCAATATGGCCATGCCTGACGTATGTAAAACGCCTGTGGGGCCGGCCATCGTGCCTATTCCCTACCCAAACATTTCCATGGGGGCCACAGCTAACCCTTCTTCTGCGGCCAAGAAAGTCTTAATTTCAGGTGGTCCAGGACACACCGTGGGCACTGAAATCCCCATGAGCAATGGAGATCAGCCAGGAGTAGCGGGTGGCATTATTTCAGGAAAGATTATGGGCCCAACTAAATTTTTAATGGGCAGTACCGCTACATTTTTTGGAGGGAAGCCTGCTGCGCGCCTCACCTCTATGACAGGCCAAAATGGCAGCAGTATGAATATTCCTGGCATTACTATGGCACCTGCACAAACCAAGGTGCTAATTTTGAAGTAATTCCTATTTGGCCCCTAAACGATAATTATCACTGTCAATGACTTCATTATTTTCATTTAGCAGTGATATTGACACATCCTGTTTAGAGCCAATTATGGACAAAAATATTTGTGGGCCAAAAGCTTCTACTTCCAATGGCTTTGTTAAACTTGATCGTATTTCATTAATGGATGTTAAAGCGCTTTCGAAGCTTGCTTGATGTTTACCAAGTGAAATTTTTAATACATTCATTGTGAGGTCTTAAGTAAATTGTAAGCGGCTATATTATCGGAAAAGCCTGCAAACTATATTGAAATTAGTTAGTATTTTGTATTAGACAGTACTTTATTACTAATTCACATAATGTGGCCCGAATTCGAGCCATTAAAATAAAACCAGTACACAAAAAAACAATGGCACACTAGCTAAATTAGGCAGTTTGCTTTTAAATTAATTATAAATTGTCAACTTTCGTTTTTGTCTAACCCGTCAAATTTATTGATAGTGATATAGAGCGTTATTGAAATAAGGATATTTTGTGGCCCAACCTGTATTTAATCTATCAAGTGATACCTACAGCAGTGAATTAGAAATCACGTCCATATCTGGGACGGAATCAATTTCTAAATTATTTGAAATAAAAGTAGACTTCAAAGTGGCTATCAGTATAGCCAATAGCCTGGATCATGTGTCGTTAACTCAAGATGACATCGTTATTGCAATTGATGGCATCACAGGCCGAGATGAGTATTCCATTAAAGGGGTTTTTAGCCAAGTAGAAGAGGTCTTTGAAAAATCCAACACTCATAAGTATTATTCCGCCACAATGGTGCCTTCACTTTGGCGCCAGCGTAACAATCAGTCTTATGACGTTTTCACCGACAAAACCACTTCAGATATTTTAAGCGACGAACTTAGTAATGACCTGATGCTGGATCATCATTTAAGCCTGACCCAGACCTACCCTGTTAAAGACTTCATATGCCAATACAGCGAATCAAATTTTAACTTCGTGTGTCGCATGGCCGAACATTGGGGCATATATTATTACTTCGATCACGATCAGGGCGGCAAATTAATCCTTGCAGATGACACAAACTATGAGCCACTTCCTATAGGGGCCATCAAGCTTGATCAAAGCAACAACCCTAGCAATAGCTATAATTCTATTCGCACTCTAAAACGACAGTTTAATGCCGTGCCAGACAGCGTCATCATTACTGAAACAAACCCCGAGCAAGCGCTTGAGTTGTTTCAAGGCATTGCGGGCGACATAACAGATGGCAAAACCAGTGTTAATATGGCAGATGAAGGTGCCGACAATAAGGATGAAGCAGAATTATTAGCTAAAATTCGTCTAGAAGAACTTCAAACTAATGCCACTGTATTCAGCGGCACAACAGGTTTAGCCTGTATAAACCCAGGATTTGTTTTAACCGTAGAGACACCCAATGGTGCGGAATTTGAAATCCTTATCGTGAGCGTTAGTCACAACGGCAATAATTTAGACAACTCAGCTCGCGCACAGAACTCAGGAAGCCAGCCCTTTTATGAATGCTCCTTTACTGGCATTCCTAGAGAAACTCAATATCGCCCTAAACGCGACATACAAACCCCAAGCGTTATTTCTACCACTGCTAGAGTGTATTCAGCAGCTGATGATCAAACCCTAGCCCAGCGAAATGAGACTGGCCGATATCAAGTAACATTTGATTTCATGAATGGTGAAGAAGGTAAAATTTCCAGCTGGATTCGACATGCCAGTCACACTGCTCGCAGCAATCACTTTGATATGCCCCTAACACCAGGAACTGAAGTTCAAATCGGCTTTGTGGGGGGCAATCCTAACCGCCCTTATATTCTAAATGCTTTAGAAAATTCGCAGTCGGTCATTCACCCAGTTACCAATGAAAACCCACATCACGCTGCCATGATTACCGATGGTATGCTTTATACTGGTGCCCTGAAATCTAGACAGTCTCTTCATATGAGTGCTGATCTTGACCCTACTGAAGTTAAAGAGCACATCAATAACAATGCCCTTCAACACTTAAGTAAAATGGGCTTAGACTCTGGCAACCCTGTTGACGTGATTAAAGGAGAGGTTCATATAAACCGAACCTATGGTGAGCGTTATCAATGGCGAGAGGGTGTTGATTTTAATTATGGCTTGAACGCTACCTACAATTTTGGCCAGCAATATATTGAAAACCATTCCGATGAAAAAACCGCTGACGCTGAAATATTCGATATACCAGGGCTGGATAGCACTGAATCCACTGTTGCAGGGAATACCGATGACGTTTTGCAAGCAGGACTAGCGGACGAACGTAAATCGGGCTTAGTCACTAAAAACTTTGGCAATCAATACCAGTACGACGAAGGCATTACCCGTACATGGGCAAAAGGTCCTGATGCCAGCGGTCAGCATTCCACGCTGAACTTTGGCGGGCGGTATATTGAAAATCAACTCAAAAGTGACAGTGGTGATCCCGACACCTCTGGTTTAAACGGTACGGTCAGCGATAAAACCCTAGCCATTAAAACCGTGGGAGATGAGGCTCGTTATAACGAAGGTAATATTGACGTTCACCACAAAGGAAATTTAAAACGCGTTCAATCAGATGGTTCAGTCTCTTCTGAGCTAACTGGCGATAAGGAAACAAAAATTATTAGTGGAACCGCTACAGTGGAAGAGTCGATTTCAGGGGGCGCCGTCAGCAAGACGATCATGGGGGCTTCGGAGGATAAACTTGAAAAAACGATAACCGGAGATATTACAGAAACTATAACCTCTGCCGGAAAAGTAGCACTAACGGTAACTGCTGGCATGGAATATACTCGCACTGTGAATGCTCCAAGTACAAAGGAAACCATATCTGGAAATACGGACCTATTTAAGCTCGCAATGAAGACTGAAACAATTATTGGATTAGTAAATGACAACTTTATTGGAGGTAAAGTTGAAACATTTACCGGAATGAAAGTCACCAATACTACTGCTGGTGAAATTACTATAGGTAAAGCTGCTGACTTAAGAAAACACTCTTCGAAGCTTGATCAAGCTTCGACAGCCATTGAAAAACACCAATCAAAAATAGTAGATGGCGCTATTGCTATGTTTAAATCCAAACTAAATATGATAGGTTAAATCATGATAATTTTAGTAATGTGCCTTATATTATTATTCATTGGAATGAATATAAAAAGTCTTATAGAGGTTGGATTTCCTGATTATGTATCACTTCAAGGATTTAGTTTTATTGATAGCGTCAACCACTCGCAAGTACTAAACCCATATGGTCACATATTCATCATACTACTGTTTAGTAAATTGCTATACACACTTGGGAGGTCATATTATACAAAGAGATTTCTTGCTACCGAAATCACTTATGGAAAAATCACATCAGTAAAATACTCCAGTAACCGAGTTAATAATAAACCCCTTATTGATTTATCGGTCGACTATTTAGAACTGTCAGCTACTTTCAAAGATCAGCCAGGAGATTTTGGGTTTGAGTTTAATAAGGGGGATATTATTCCAGTAAGATACCAGAGAGGAAAGCCTGAAATTGCTGTTATCCCTGCTGATGCAATAGATATCGTAAAACAACATTCAGCTCTCAAACAAGAATAGCCAGACCCCATCGATATACTAGAATTCACCACACAGACTAGAAAATGGATATTCGAGTAAAAATGTTTATGCTCCACATGTTCACTGGAGTGGTAATTATAGTCATTGCACAAGAGTTTTATAAAGTTATCTTCAACAACCACTCCTTAATTGGCGCCATTGTTAATAGCCTAATCGCTTGCCTAGGGTTTTCATTAACTCGGTTAGTTTTAAACCATGACATCAAAAAATTTGAACGCTGGAAAAAGCAAGCAAAGGAATACAGGTTAGAGGAAAAAGGCATTGTCTCTGACCTATCACTATCGTCAACTAGAGAAAACGGCAGAAATACCGTCATTTTATCTGCCACTTACAATGACCATGAACTAACTTTCAGAGGCATTAATCCAGACTATCAGTTTAAATACAAACTGGGTGATCCCATAGATCTATTGGTACATCACGAGGACAAACAACGATTTGTACTTAAAGATTTGGAATAGAAACACCTCAGTGAAGCTACTTAAAGATAATAGAAACAAAATACTAATCGGCAATTCTCCCAAGAAGGCTTTGGCTTTTAACTGATTTATAAACATTAATACTTCTATTTATCTCTAAACTCAAAATGGAAAGGTTCAACTCCTATCAAATCAAAAAATAGAATCAATACGAAACGATGGCTCATAATAATCACCGTCGCTTCCGTTATTCTGATATGCACAGCTATTGTAAACCCACATTCTATAGCTCAGTTACCATGGGACATGAGTTTATCCATTAAGAAGAATCTAACTCCCTATATTATGACGTTGATTGTATTTGCTACTTGCTATCAAACTATAAGCACCATTTACTTAGCTTTTTCAGATGACTCAAGCAGCAGTCAAACGAAGCGTGTCATTGGTAAAATATTACACATTGAGCATTCTGGCCTAACCGTTAACAACAGACCTAGATTTAAAATTCGCGCTGAATATGACAGTATGATTAAGACTTTTGACAACTTATCCGAGCAGGTACAATTTCACTTAAAAGTAGGTGATGACACCGTTATCTACCATCACCCTAACAAACCAGCCAACGCATATTTAAACATTGAAGAAACTATAAAACATCACTGCTGTCCCGCAGTTTAAAAATAAAAAAGGCTTAGTAATCAATTAGTTGGTAAGATTAATCACCACAAAAAATCATCAACTAGATTACTAAGCCTATGAGTCATCGTAACACAGTTCTCTCCCAATTTTTAAAGCTAGTGCCAAAATATGAATTTTTAAAGCTCGCGAAAGAGCATCATAATGGACAAAACTTTCGTAAATTTACTCGATTTGATCAATTCATCGTTTTGTTTACATTGCAAGTTA
>OJDR01000114.1_pt1 | contig 31020 bp, 24 predicted proteins | sample 1593081 | NCBI WGS metagenome assembly OJDR01 (sample SAMN05416873, study PRJEB24817) | seawater metagenome | isolation source: Sea water | place: Canada:Atlantic | collected 2013-11
GCCCAATACAGATAGGGCGTTTGACGCAATAACCAATAGTGAAGGGTATACAGATAAATGGGTGTCCATTGGTGAGGTGTATTGGGATAGCGATAAAAACTTATTGGGCTTTTTAGAGTTGTGGGCGGGCAAAACCACCAAGGTTACAGCCAATGAAACAGAAGCCAAATTTAGTGCAGCCAGCTATCACAGCATTCTGGAAATCGTAAATGCCATCCGTACAACAGAAGAAAGTCATGCTCGTATGTTTGGTACTTCTGGAAAGGGTGATGACCGTACGTTCTGGTATGCGCCCACAGCCCGTCAATTTAAAGTGGGCGGTTAATGAGCACTTTACTTGATAAAGCATGGGACGGAGCCGGAGAGGCATTCGGGATAGTAAACCCTTTCCGAGTGGATAATAAAAAAGAGGCTCTAATCAATTTTACCGGTACCAATCACCCAATACCGGTTGTCTATGGAGAGTGTGAAATACCCGCTATTTGGGTGGGGTTTCGTCAACTATCAGATCGCCAGTGGGTAGGATTAGCTGTTTTTTGTCATGCGCCAATTGAGCGTGTTGATTGGGTAGAGGTAAATGGCTACCGCCAAGACATGTCATATTACGATTGGCCTTTCCATGGCCGAGAAGATATTGATGGTCTAGGGGTTTGGTATTCAATAAGGCATACGGGCCAGTCAGATGATTCATATGCTCGAATGATGAAAGGTGATACCACGCTATCAAATAATGAATTTCCCCCTTTAGAAATGGAATTACCTGATGGCAAGACAGAGCCTAGGTTTTTCACTGGGATGGTGGGTGGTGAGTTTAAGTTTGATGTTAAAAAAGGCTTAGTGAGTGAAGTGCCTCAAGTGGTGTTAAAGGTCAAAGGCCGTAATATGTTATTTGACCCACGAGTAGACGCTGTACCTGGAGAACCGGAAGCGTCTGGTAGTTATAGGTTTGATCTCTCGCCTTTTAAATCAGGAAAAACTTTATCTGCCTGTACAAACCCTGCGCTAATCAGAGCTGATTATTTAACGAACTCTTATTATGGCAAAGGTATTCCGTGGTCGATGATTAACATGGATTCACTAGCGGCAGCTGCAAGCGTATGCGATACCCAGGTAAATGATGGTGAGGGGCAACCTATTCCTTTAATGCAGTTTGCCGGCTTATTAGATCCTGAAAAAAAGATCGACGAAAACTTAAAACTCATTGATAAGCACTTTAGAAACCACAGCCCTTACCATAATGGTACCTTTGGTTTTGTTATTCGTGATGATTATCCCACGCCAGACCTTATACCCCAAAAATGGATAATTAAATACGGCGAGAATAATTTTGGTGATAAATCGAAACGGTTTAATTTGTGTACAGTCACCTATCCAGAACCCGAGTACGACCTAGAAGACAATGCCGTCATATGGCCGGCACTGGATAGCCAAACTTACTCTGATTATTTTGCAGAAGATGGTGAGGAGCTTAAAAAAGAAATTACGCTAGAAGGGTGTCGCAACCGGTATCAAGCAATCGATTATGCTGAGTCGATTGTGAGAGAGAGTCGTCTGCAGAAAACAACGTCGCTTACTCTTATGTGGGCCGCCATTAAATACCAAGCCGGTGATGTGGTTGATGTGCCATTAAAAGGCATTGGCACCACTCGCATGAGAATCATTAAGGTGGTCCGTAAGCCAAATCATACTATTACGTGGGACTTACGAGAGCATTCCAATGATGCCTACCCATGGTCAACTAAGACCAGTATTCCACTGCCCGCTAAAGACATTCAAAACCCCGTTAATATTGCTGCGCCTGAGAATGTTGCATTTACAGAGGATATTACTAATGAACACACAGCAGGTGAATTAACTTGGGATGATATCGCTAACCCATTTATTACAGGGTATGCGGTAACGATAAAGAATACCGATAACGGCCGATTTGTTTTTAATGTTCAAGTAGATGAGCCGAAATCAGATGTACCCAACCTAGCCAGTGGTAATTACAGTATTTCTATCAGGGCTGTCACCAGTAGAGTAAATGGCCCAGAGTCACTGATCGCCATTCAAATTACCAATCCAGAAATCGACAATATCACGGGTCTACAGCTAGAAGAGGGCGGCACTGAGTTTAAAGGTAAGGATTGCGCATTCACCTGGGCAGCACCAAGTAATGCCGTATTAGTGGTAGATGAATATATACTTGAGATTCAACATCCTATAACTGGTGCTGTTTATTTTACTGACACAACCAAAAACACACACTACACATTCACTCATGCTCAGAACCTATTAGCGGGCCTGCATCGTACATTCAAAATCAAAGTGTATGCCCGAGGTAAGCAGGGCCAAGACAATGTAAATACAGGTGCGGCTGAGTTGGTGGTGAACAACCCGTTACCGTTATTTCCAACTGGAGTATCGGTTAGCAGTAATCAAAATGCGGTTAAATTAAAGTTTAACGCCATCACTGAAACGGACTTTAAGAGCGTAAAAGTTTGGGTGAATTTAACCAGTGGCTTTACCCCATTAGATGGCCAGCAAAACACCACCACCCGAGACAATCAAATTGAGATTGAATCGCTTAGCGCTAATACCCCTTATTACTTGGTTTATGGCGTATTAGATGATTTTAATGCTGATACTGATGTAGGTGTATTATCCCCTGAGATTACCGTCCATACCGCACCTGATGTACTGAGTGATGCCGCTAATGCTGTAGCCAAAGCTGATGCTCTAACCGATCTATCCTCAATTGATTCTTTGATAGCTGTTATCGATGGCGCCCAAAAATCAGAACAGATCATTCAAGGTGCAGCAAAAATTAAGCACCTTACAAACATTAAAGATGATCAAATTATTGTTATCGATCAGCTAACGGTCGAAAAAGATAATCAGGCAGGGCAGATCACTCAACTACAACAGGTAGATGCTGAATCCGTCATTGCTATTGATCAGCTTAAGGTCGAAAAGGATAGTCAAGCGGGATTAATCACTCAATTACAACAAGTAGATGCTCAAACTGCTTCAGCTATTACCCAAGTTCAAACAACTCAAGGCAACGATAAAACTGAACTGCAGAGCAACATAGAAACAGTAGAAACCGCCGCGAGTAATGCCCTTAGCGCACAAACAGGGTATTGCAGTATCGGCACGCACAGCACGAAAGCAGCTTGTGTGGCAGCAGGGGGCACTTGGAAAGAAGATCCGCTTGTCACTGCGTTAATGAATGCAAAATTAAGCATTGGTGGTAGCGAGGTAACTGCAGGCAGTGTGTTTCAAACTCTGTCAGATAATGGCGCCTTAAAAGCCACTGCGGGTTTATACGTTGATGTGAATGGCCAGATAGCGGGAATGTTCGTGGGCGGGAATGCCACAAGCAGCGATATTGTGTTTCAGGCGGATAGCTTTAAGTTCAAAACCAGCAGCGCCACCAAGACTCCATTCACGATTAATAGCGATGACTTAATTGAGTTTGACGGCGAAATTAATATTGATAATGGCAGGGTGGTCATTACTGATAGCGACATAAACCTCACCTACCAGCGCTTTAAAGTGGGGGTTAACACAGAAGGTCTATTGAGTGGCGGCTATATGGTTGGCGGAATAGATTTAACCACGGATGGTGTGGCGCTGGCGGCTAACTCTAAAAAATCGACTACGGCGGTTTTTACTAACTCTCGCTCTGGTGGTAATGGGGTAGCTGTCTTTGCTAAATGTAATTATTTAGGCACCGCGTTTTATGCAGAAGGCGCTGAAATTGCGTTAGATGTACGCTCAAACCACTACGCCATGAAATTAAAAGAAAGTAATTTCACTTTATTTCCTAACCTCTGGACACCAGGCGGCGTTCATTTAGGTGACTGGTATTTACTTGGTGATAAAGATGGCATTTGGGCATGCAATGGCACCACTGATTGGAAGAACTTATTAACCGGCGCCACAAAGGCACAAGGCTCGGCACTAAACAAAAACACACCTAGTTCAGGCTCAGGTGACGCATGGAATTAAACGAGGCAAGCATGAAAGGTCAATTAATCAACAAAATGGGCTTGCTGGCCATCCAAAAAAAACAGCATGAAGAAAGTGCGGCCGATTGCCAAAAAGAATACGAAAAGCTAAATGCTCAAGTGGCAATACTGCAAGAGCTGGAAAAATGTGGCGTAAACCTAACCCCTCCAAAAAGTGAGCAAGACGAACAGAAGGAGCAAAGCTAAATGACGTGGCAAATATTCCCCAATGTAACCTTTACCAATGGCAGCAAAAATATTGCCGTAAATGACAGCACCGCGACAGCCGGAATCTTAGCCGGTTACGCGGTCAATAAAGATAATAAAAGCTATGAAATTGAGTCGATTACCAGCAGTGCCATTATCTTGGTAGATGCTTGGGCTGAAGCGACTGCTGCCAATGTAAAAATCAAAATTCAACCTACCAGTGAGCCAATCAAGGAATACATCCAAGAAACCCTTGGAGAGGTAAAAGGGCTGGTGGCTGACTATTTGGCTCGCCTTCAGCTGGAAGAGTCGATTATTAGCTCAACCGGCACGGTGCCGTTTACGGATAGTGCAGGGGTTAGCCATGACATACCAGGGTGGGGGAATTTAAACTCTACGGTATTGAACAAGATACAGGAATTTGGCTTAGGATCGGGGGCGTCCAATGGCTCTTTACCTATCCTAGATAGTATAAATACGGATTCCGAAAGTGGTTTTTATACAATTAATGCTGTGGGAGAGAATATTGGCAAATTACCAGTCAATGAGAACTTTTTACTTTGCCAGCGAATTTCTAGGGGGTTAGCTGGGCAATTTGTAGATATAGCATTTAATGATCCAATTACATCCGGCAAGTCCTTGAAAATGTATGTTCGTGGTATGAGCGATAACTCGACTGGTGACTGGCAAGAAGTTTTTAGTGATGGTGGTGTTGAGTATGGCAGTAATACTAATGGGGAGTACTGGAAATATCCTGATGGAAAATTAGTTTGCAGCTATTACCAAGGCAATCAAGTAGTAAATACAGTACTGGCTGAGTCTGCTGGTGAGGCTTTCCAAGGTCTATTTCCTCATGCATTCATATTAACACCCATAACGATTGTGGAAGGTTATTCATCCACATCTTCAGGGGCGAGGGCTAAATCCATCGTTAAAAAAGGTAATTCACATAACGCAACACTTTGGGATGCTGATGTTGTTAATCTCGGCACTTTTTCGGTTACCAATATTTTTTATTTTTCAATGCTGGCCATAGGCAGGTGGAAATAATGATAAAGATTAATTTAAACCCAGTGCGCAGTGAAACCGAAACCAAAATCAGTTGGATTGCCCCAATATTAGCCGTTAATAATGAACCCTTTAATTTAAGCTTGTTAGAAGATGGCGCCACCGCCAGCGGTCATCCAGTGTTGGGCGATGTCACCCGCGTAGGTAACGATTATCAATGCACAGTGGTTTTGGGCCACGGCAAAAACGCCCCCCAAACCACGCGCTTTCCTGAGCCACTAACAATCGCTCAAGACGGCATCATTGAATTGCCTTTGTATGATGCTGTAACCGCCTTGGAGGTGTCCCATGTCTAGCTGGTTAAATGATTGTTCAGTCACTAGCCCCGCGCAAAAATTACAAGACATCCAAGACCAAGCGCGAGCCCAGTTTAAAAGTCAGCGCAGTGACAATGTAAAAAGTATTAAGGTCACCACAGGTGCTGGAAATTGCTTTGATGGTGATGAAGAATCCCAAACTAGAATGGCCCGCGCTATTGTGGGTTTGGGTGAGGGAGAGCTATTAGGCTGGGTGCTGGCAGACAATACGCAGGTGCAAGTTGGTAGTGTGGAGCTTAAAGAAGCGTTGAAGCTTGCAGGAGCTGCGCAGTCCGAATTATGGGTTCAGAGTGAGTGATTGGCTACCTTAGGTATACCTATTAATGATGATTAACTGGTTTGTGGTAAGCCCGCCAATCCCCCCATAATGCCAACGAAAAATATCTTTTATTCATAACTCCGTATTTTCGGGGTGTTGCCGTGCAAGCTATTGATTTTATTAGAGCAGTTTTACCGTATTTGCGCTGACTAGGAAACAGCATTAGCCCATACCGCGTGCGGGTTCGAGTTAACTGCTGGATACTTTATGAAATGGTGGTGGTAGCCATAGAAAAAAGGCTGCATATACTGTGTGATTCTTGGGTCAAAATTGGGTCAATAATGAGTCCCTTTCTGTACTTGGCAGTATTTTTGCTTAAAAACGCCAAGTCAACAGTCACGGGGACTGTAGAGTAATTGGTGAGACTGGAGATATTCAAAAACATCCTCGAATTGGGTTCGAATCCCTCCCTCACCGCCATTTATTCCATAGAATCAATGCTTTAAATTAAGTCTTTGATTCTAGCCAGAAAAACCCAACATAAAATGTTCGTTCATTTTAGTTGGGTTTTTTGCTATCTGGCTGTTGGTAAATTGGCTTCAGAGATTCAATAGTCATTCTGTGTTTACCCTCTTTAATAATTTCATTGCGCAACGGTTAAGAATTGTAAATCCCACATGGGTTATATGGTGAAATTTAAGACAAGTCTGTATAAAGGGTGTGGATTTAGGAGAATGTACCAACTTGGGTGTATTTCCTACTAATCCCATTATTAAGTACCAACCCCGAAGGGTGCTGCTCTGCTTAAACAAGAGTGGTTTACTCATATTAAGGTCGTTGGGTACATGGATAAGTGGGAAGAGCTAAAAGTAAAACTACAAGACTTCGCCGACCAGCGTGATTGGGACCAGTTTCACTCCCCCAAAAACCTATCCATGGCCTTAAGCGTTGAAGCATCTGAATTAGTAGAGTGCTTTCAATGGCTAACCGAAGAACAATCTAAAAACCTATCCCCAGAACAACACCAAGCCGTGATTGACGAAATGGCCGATGTACAAATCTATCTACTGCGCCTTGCCACTAAATTAAACGTAAACCTGCTAGATGCAGCTGAACAAAAAATCGTAAAAAACGAAGCCAAATACCCAGCCGAATTAGTAAAAGGCAGCTCAAAGAAATACACCGAGTATGTGAAAGAAGAGCAGCAAGAAAGCCAGAAGGATGAAACCCCTGTGGATAAAGACGCATGATCGTCTACTCAGCCACCAAGCAGCAATTCGTTAACGATGTACGTTCAAATGCCATTGCCGACACCCTTGAGAGTTTAAAAACGCTTATCGCCAAATTTAATGAGAATGAGTTTGACGAATTAGATGTTATCGATGTTTGGGAAGAAACAGAGTTATTACGGGACAAAGATCAAACTTGGGTAAATGGTCTTGTTCGTAAAGTCGATGGTTCTAGTAAAGACGGTGAGTCTAGTAAAGCAGACCAAAATATTAAGTTGTAAATATATACGCAATCCTTTCTCAAACTTGCGGCTCAAAATATTATGGATTTTGTCAGTTAGTCACGTACGATAACTATTGGCCATAAATAATCCCTCCACTTTATCGTCAACACTCGCAGTTTATCAGTCTTATAATCCTTGAAAGGTCGATAGTTGATCTTAAATTGCAACGTTAATTTGGCGTGCTAATATGGTTTGTCTTTTGATTTACTTGTCATTGCATTTTAGTGGGGCTGAAATCTAGAATTAGGATGTGAATTTGAATATATCAAAAAAGCGTATTCGTAGGGGTAAGGTAGGGGCGATAATAGTATCGCCTGTTGCATTGGTTATAACGTTTTTTACTATAATTACATTGTTTACGCAGCTTGATGATGTGACATTTCAGGATACGCTTAAGTGGTTCAAATTATTCCTAAACTTAAGTTTCTCTGACTTTTTTCATCACAATAATCATGATGCATTTTGGATGTTGTTGGTGTGGGTGTCATTCTTTTACGGTGTTCTCGGTATTATCTGGTGTTATGTCTATGACCGTAAGCCATTAAGGGATTGCCAGGTTTATAGTTCAAATCGTGATGGTGGCTTTATGTTTGTTTATTGTGCCTTACCAATGCTAATAATATTTTTTGGGATGCTCCTGTCTTTTTGGATGAATAATGTATTTTCCGAAGCGTGGCTGGAGCTCGTTACTGAGGAAGATGAGCTAGGTCTAAAGGCATTGGGTGTATTTGCGTATTCTTTATTTATCCTTGGGCTAGGCTTTGTGATTTCATTGTTTTTGGCAATGATTGTAAAAGGCCTGTTGATAATTTCTGAATATCGTAAATTGGGTCCGACTATTTTAACGCTAAATCAGGGGCACTTTGTTGAGGGGGATAAAGTGATTGCTCGATTTAGCTTAAAAAAGGGTGTCGCGAACATTAGGCACGCTACATTGAAATGTACTCATCAGTTTTGTCCACCTAACAATCGAAATATACAATTTAAGTTATTGCATGATGAAAATATCAGTTCAAATATTACTGATTGTGCTGATGGCTCTATTGTTGAACTTGTATTTACTATCCCGCTAGATGTAATGCCTGATACTAGTGATTACTTAGCGTATCTTGTTAGTGATTTCTTTTGGGCTGTTAGAGTCGACTTAGAGTTTGTTGGAGGAGGGGGAGTGGGCAGAGGTTGGTTGATTAATGTTGATGATCCTGTCTAATAATAATGATGTAAAAGTAGCTTGTTACATGACTCTGTGTGATGAAGAATGTCATTTTGATGACAAGAAGCACTTCTGCTTTATTAAGGTTGTAGACACGTTTGTGTAATTAAATATTGGCTAACTGGTAATAAGGATTTTGTCCAGTTAGCCAGTTCAATATAATTAGGCGATACCTACCTGCTGAAAACTTATATCATCTTACCTCACGCATTTAGTTGTGGGTGTCGTAATGATACATTCGCTAGCTGACATGGTAATCACCCCTTATATTTATTAGCTTTTAATAAAAGAAACGCTAGGGATGGCGACTTGACTGAAATTCTCATCCATTTAGCTTTACCTCACTAGATTAAATTCACGATCCATGCAAGTTAGGATGAAAATGCAGTTAATTATTAATGACTCAGGCGAGCATACTACCGTCATAGCCTATCAAAAAGAAAATCCTCAAGTATTCATTGATTCTGTTAATCAATTTGTTGATAAAGTGCAGACAAATCCCTCTAACATCATTGGTGAGGATGAGTACGGATTTACGCCTCTAAACTTTTGCGATGAAAATGGAACTATAATTGCTGATGAGTATGACGGTACAAAAAACATTGCAGAAGCCATAGGGGCAGACCCAGCCTGTCATCATGCTTTATTTACATTAGTAAGAGCATTTGTGACGTTAATGCCTAAACTTTCTGGGGGCGGTAACGTTGATGATGAACGTAGTGTAGGCCAAGCCCTTATGTATGGTTTAATCGCAGCGGGACCCGGCCCCCAAAGTGAAATTATAGAGGATTGGATGCTTTTATTAGACTGGGACCATGAAGTGGAGCAGTCAGACGTATTTTTTGAGGCGCTACATAAATGGAATTACAGCCATGAAAGTTTGAGGATGGTTGCGCTGCGGGTTTCAGTCTGTATGGGGCAACATGGCATGGATGATTTTGAAATGAATCTGAGTGAGATAGTTGATAATAAAGGCCTTTGGAATAGTTTTTGTGAAGCTGGTCTTGAGATTAGAAATAAGCTCATTAAGGATCGAAAGAATGGTTTTGCCAGCTATCTATGGCCGACTTATTCAAATTCAAATTCTCAAGAACTTAATCTCAAGCTTGTTCGTCATTGTTTGGTGACACCTGACGAATGTTTATCATACTGGAGAGCTCGCAAGCAATATGAAAGCCCTGATATTAAAGAGCTTGAAGACTGGCTAGTTTTTGCTGACCCAAAGAATATAGCGTTGATTGACGCCATTAAGATGTTAATAGCCAGGGGATAAATCTCAAATCTAGAAACTGAAAAGAATAAGGCAACTAACTAGGTTAAGTCCTCTAGCGGCATCCGCTCCCAATTCGCCACACTATTGCTTAGTAGGGGAGAGAAGCAATTCGGTATAGGTAGGCAATGGGTCTTGGTGCTTAATTAACTGGCCGTAATTAATGGAGAAAACTGGCCTAAAGGGTTCATCGTAGCGGCTATTGTCAAAGCAGTGAATAACGTCACACAGCGGTATAGCCGATTTAACGTTCATTATTAGCCGTTCTATACGAGCCCTGACTTTATCTTCTGGTACATCATGGCCACCGGCCACTACCCGATGACTTACCCGCGCTATATTTTGGCTGCTGTCAGGCAGGTGAATCCAAATTAAAATTATTTCGTAGCCTTTGGCTTTGGCTTGGGCAATGAAGTCTATTTTAGAAGTATGAGAAAACACAGTTTCAAAGCAGAAGCTCACTCCTTTATCCAGCAGGCGCAACCTTTCAACTTCAGCCAGTTTGGCAGCGGTATAGCTCGCTTCCTCAGGGGAGGAGGGTTTTATCTTCTTGGCGATAACGTCGGCGTTAACGAATGGCAGCCCAAGGTGCTTTAGGCGTGTTTCATAGAATGTAGATTTTCCTGAGCCATTACCACCGGCCAGTTGCCACAACTGTTTTTTCTGTATCATGGGTAATCAAGCGTTATCTGAATCAACTGTAAACACACCGCCAATAAAGGTACCGACCTCAATCTTGCCGTCAGGGTAGATTTTTTCGAGTTTATCTGGGTGCAGGTTAGAAGCTTGGTAGGCAAAGCCCACGCTCATAGCGTTAGCTTTTACCTGTTGGTTGCTGGCACTGGCCATAGGGTCTAATAGAACACTCATGGGGTCAATATAGGGTGCTTCTTTGTGTACTAGCTGTATTTCAACGGTTTCGGCCATCAGTGACAGTAGATCGGCGGATGTCAAAAGGCTTTCAACAGATTTACCAATTGTCGCCCAGTACTGAATTTGCTCAGGGGGGGTGCGAGTGGACAGGGAGCCCTGTGTTTTAGCGGCTTCCATCAAAGATTGATCGAGTCGAACGGGTGTGGTTTCACGTCTACTACTGGTCAAAATGCCACCTTTTTGTGTCGTGCTGCAATGTGCAGCACAAGGTGAGAATACAACAGAATTTGGCTCCAAGCAAACGGTGACCTTATTATCGCTTACTTGGCGGGCCTAACACTGTTATCTAAGCGCTTATTTCTTTTGGTAGGCGACAGATCACGGGTTTCAAACCTATATTACCTTGAGCCATTTCTTTGTGGGTGCCAGTGGAGCGGTCGACTGCGTTAGAAGGTGATTTGTCCCTAGTTTTATATAGCTCATCAGGAGAGACAGGGCGGCCTATCACTTTTACAGTCTCTGCGAATGAATTAACTTTATTCGCAACTCTCTTTACCAGGGCGCTCATATCATGGTTTAAATAATGACTAAATCAAAATTGATATCGGAAATACCCTCCGGACGTTGCGCTATTAGGGTACCAATCAAATTCAACAGGTGTCGACCCATCTACATAAAAGTCATTATTGCCAAATACAATAAAGTTCATGGCATTGGTGGGACTGCCAATCCAATGCCGTGGCAAAAACACTTCGCCCGTCTGGCCGCTCCAAATTCTTCCCATTTCATAACCGCCACTATTAGGTGATACAATCCAATTCCAATCGTTGCCCGTACCGGAATATTGGTAAACGTTTACACCTTCGATTAAGTAGTCAGCTCCAATTGGAAAGTCATTGATACCGCCAAAGCTGCCTTTGAATCCGGTTGTAGGGTCATCGTCACTGTCGATAAACACTTGAAAGCCCCAACTAATATAAATATTGGTTTCATTGGTGTAGGCCATTAGTAATTCATTTGTATCAATAGTATGGGCAACCTGAATCCCTCTCCAATTGGCTTGATTGCCTTGCCCACTGATATGCCCTGCAGAACTGACTTCAACGATATCATCAGGGTCAGCGGGAAACGCTTCAATGCTTGACCAATCCCCCAATAAACCATCTAGGGTAATGGACGATTTTAAAATCGAATTCGAAATGGTTGTAGCAAGGGAATATGCCACCCCCGGATCGTCTTCGTTGCGATTGCCCTTGGCATCTTCTGCATATACTTTGATTCGAAAATCATCACCCATTATTAAATCACCAACGGTAGCTTGGTTTGCACTATGGCTAGTAGGGTCATGTAACCATGCCGAATTACTTGTAAAAGCAACCTCGTCATGAACAGTGATGGCACCTGTGGAAAGATTCTCAACGACTATGTCGTAATGAACAGGATAAGATTGATCGATGGCCGTATCCCAAGTAATCACCGCATCCATTGGCGTTGCCCCTTCCGTCACGGTTTGCGTACCTATTCTCATGGTTGTGTTGGGCGTGTTATATAAATTGTGGCCCGTGTTATCCCAAGTGGGTGGCGTATGATCGTTTTGGCTATCTGGTAAACGATTCGCCATTGCCAAGCTATGCGTGGCTAAATCACCATTTGGTGCTAAATAATTAACAAAACCCATTTCCCTAACGCCTATATCAAAACTGTCAGATTCAACGTTCGAACGGCCGCTTTGATAATCTAAACCAAACACCGTGAAGCCATCTTCACGATTGGATTCCGCAATCACTTTTGGCGCGGTGTTAAAACGGTTTTCGTTGTAATACTCAGACACACCATGTGTTCCGTCCGTGGAAGGGTCGCTGTCATATCGAAAGCTCTCAAATAAAAAAGCGTTCACGAACGGACGAATGCTGTAATCAATTGGGTATTCGTTTGTGACGGGACTTTTAAGCCCAGGTGAAAAATAGAATGCACCACGATTGGCCAACACAATATTATTGGGATATTGGTCGCTAATGTATTTAACGGTTTGTTGCATGGCTTGCGCCGTCCAAGGGTACCAGCCTGCGTTGTCATATGGCCCTGCCGTATCAATGGTATCTAAAAAGAATCCATCAAAGCCAAAGTTCGTTGAACGATCACGTAAATTAGCCGTATCTCTACTGCCTGCTAATTGCTGTAAACCCGCTTTATATTGGCGCCCAGCTACATTGGCCGTACCAATTCTCATGTTATCCAACACCCAGCGCCAATTAGCATCTGGGTATACCATAAAGCCGTGAAAGTGAGGGTTTATATCTGGCTGTCCATCGGGCGTAAATCGAGCAGCCGTTGTCACACTTTTTACGTCACCACCTGGTGTATAAGAAACCGTTTGTGTATCTACATCCATGTAAAAACTTTGCAGCGTTGTACCGGATACCGTTAGCAAGTCGTTAGAAGATGAATCATACGTCCTCATTCCGGTGCCATTGCCTAATGCGGATTCCTGAGATTGATTCACATAATCTTCACCAATACTGATGTAACCCAAAACAATGTCCACTCCACCCGCTTTCAAAAGCTGAACAATCTCGGGCGTAAATGTCCATTGGTTTGGCTGTACCACAACCACATCAAAGTCAGACAGCGTGTTAATGACAGTTTGATTAATAACCCAGTTCTCTGGACTGGTTTGGGTGTTGGTATAAAAATCATTTCCGTAATAAACCATGAACTTAGAATCACTATTTATATTGGGGACTGGCCCCCGGTCCGCCAATGCTTGCATGGTTAATAACGTTAAGAGGGTCAAAACGAGCATCGAGAAATATCGAGTAGTCATGAGCATTAATCCTTTAATTGAGGGGCTATAAATTAGCACCGTAAAGGGTTAAATGTTAGGGCGCTATCGGAGTTTCTCAAGGTAGTTTTCGCTTTTATTGCCACGCCGCCTGAGATGTCACTTCAGGATTTATTTCTACATAATCAGTGAAATTCCAATTACGAATGTTTAGTGACCAGTGCTCAGGATATTTAATGTTCGCAGCTTTATACAAATTTTCTCGTTGAACCAAAATCGCTTTATCAATTCCGATGTATAGGTGGCTAGCGTAGTGGCACTGGCATTTTTAGCCAATAAAAAACCCAATACGCTGGTATAAGCCCGCTTAAAATCTCTGATTCAGGTGGGGTCAAAATCCATAGGGAAGTCTCAGGTAAACTCATTTAAATGGGCAAAATTCATTTTTGCCGGGTCGATGAAGGGGGCTTGGGGATTTCATGAGACTCTCTTAGAATTATAATTCTAGCTAATTAATGTACCGAAGGCCCATGCCTTTTCAAACCGTTAAGCTGGGCTTAATGGTAAGCTTTCAAAAATTGTTCAATTTACTCAGTCCCAAATTGCTTAATAGTGTGTATATTACGCCAGTCAATTATTTAGCAAATTAGTTATGGATAACAGTAGGGGTGTAATAATGGATATTAAAAAATTAACCACGGGCCTGATGATAACGGCTATTGCTGGATGCGGTGCCGATAGCGTTAATGAAAAGTCTGAGTCTCTCTATGAGGTATACGAACAGAGTGAATATAACGACGATGTATCGGATGCTCAAAAAATAGAACTAAATTCACGGGTAACCGGGCATCTAGCGTCACCTTCCGATTTTTACGACTGGTATGCTTTTACAGTTATCGCTGGAGATACTATTACGTTGGAATTAAGCGGTGAGCCAGAAACTGATTTTGACCTTTACTTCCATCATAATTTACAAGGACAGATAGGTGCATCCGAGCATGATTCAAGCAGTGAGAATTTAGCGCACACATTTAATGAAGACGGTTATTTATACGCCGTGGTTCGACTGTATGGCAACTCCCCTGAAGGAGACTATGAATTAGTGGTAAAGACAGATGGAGTGGGCTCTGCCGGAAACAAAATAGAAGCAGATGGGCAAACTATTCCAAATTTATTCTCACTTGGCCACACCCTTTATTGCTACGACCGGATGGAAGGTGGCTCAGAAGCCGTCTTTGATTATGAATCCTCTAACTGGTACTCAGGACAATGCCAGGGTGACTATGTCTCTGAATGTAAATTCACCTCAAGGCCTGTTATTGAGCAAGGCTTTAGCGGCAGAAACCGGACAATTCATTTGACTCAAGAGGCGGTTGATTTTTTAGGCGGCCATGAAATGACTGAACAGAGTTGTAAGCAATTAAAGCAAGAGAATAAAAACCTAACCTATGCCTACACAGCTTTTTAGTTCAGTACCGAATAAGATCTAGTATTCAGCTCAACTGTATTAGTTCCAACTAGATCTGGCACATATTCTTAACAAAGAGAGAGTTACCCGTTTTGATATTGGTGCCGAGTCATTAACCAAAACAAAGCTAACATGAATTGCAGTCCGTATCATTCAGTTAAACAAACGCGTGAGATACCATACTTTACGCCATTTCTTCGCGACACACCTTATAGAGGCAGAGACGGGTATCCGCACCATTCAGGAACTGATGGGGTATAAAGGTATACGCACTACGATGATTTACACTCACATCATAAGGAAGGATATGCACTCTGTCGCGAGCCCGCTTGATCTGCTATAGAAATCAAACAATGGGGCAGGGAAGCCTTCGATAATCGCTATAAAAAGGATCATTCAAGATTGGACTGGCTTAGCTATAATGCCGTGAATTGTATTATTTTTGTCGCAGTTCTTACTTGATACTAAGGTTCATAATAGTGTTCCTGCTAGTTCCCCTGCTAAATTATTTGGCTGTATTCTCCCCGTCAATATCTAGGGGAGAGTAGGAAATGATTAATGCGCGCTTTAAAGGAAGTCGGCCTTAATAAAGTCATGAGGCTGGCAACTTATCCTTGAAGAAAGCGGTGGTAAGGGTTCTTTAAATTATGCTGCTATTATATGGAGAATCTCATCTCTGATAGGGGCGAAGGCTTTGTTTGTGAATCTAACCCCGTTAGCCCATAGCACAGAGGCGACACTTTCGCCTTTGTCATTCCTTAAGCCAAATATTTCAATATCCGAAAACGACATACGTTCAATGTTGTCTGACTTCGCTATCAGGTGAGCCACTGAATTACCTTCAGCGCCAACAAGCATTAAGATCTCTTTGTCCGTAAACATAAAATCTTCTTGCTTAACTTTGCACAGCGCCATCGAATGGGCAACACTATTACAAGAGTCGCCGTAATTAGTCAGTATGCTTTTTTCCGTGAAGGCTTTACCTTCTTCGGCCAAAACGTGCCCTAGTGTAACGGTTTCGTTCAACCTAATAACTTTCCGGCAGTACTCTCTTACGGTTAACGTTTCGCCAGAGTTATCTCTGTGTATTAATTTCCGAATATCGGTACTCAGAGGTATGGTTCTAATACGCTGTGGTGATTTTATAGCTACCGGCTTAGGGGCTGCCTTTATAGTGGTAGGTTTAGGGGGTGATTTTTTAGTTGCAGGCTTGGGTGTGGAATCTACCTTTATCTGAGGCTCATCAATGGCGCTGAAGGCAGATTTAAGTTGATCTTCTATGGCCAGACCGGCATTGGGATTAATATTAGATTTATTTATTTCCGATCTAAGCTTGTCTTCATTAAAATCCAAATCACTATCCTTAAAAATTGTATATATTCTAAACGGCTAACAAAACAGCTTAATGGCTGAATCTTTAATCATTTGCTACCGCCAATTGGCTCATGGTTCATTATAATGATTTTTAAGGGCGTAAGTGAATTATTAATAAGAATGGGCCATATCAAGGTTTCCTAAAAGCGCTTTGCCGCCTATATCGTAAAGGGCTGTCATAATATGAACAGTTAACTTCAGATTATTAATGCCCATTTATCCTAATTCAACACATTTTATATTAATAACTGTATTCATATTTATTCCCTGTTTCCTTGATATATTGATTTGGTTGTTATTTGCCCAGTAAGTACCATGATGTTTACATACTCAATCAATGCCAAAAGTTAATTGATTAAATGGTGGCCCATTACTTTCTTGCTTTAAATACCACTTGACGTTTATTGCATTTGAAACACAGACCTAGCTGCTTAAGCTAAGTATTGTACATCAGTCATAATGTCTGGGTTGCCCCGAGCACCCCTAGATACTTTTTAGTTGTATAAAGGACTTTAAAGTAATTTCAAGAATTCTTAAAATACCCAATTTGTCTTTATCGCTTTCATGTTTCCTTCTGATTTTTCATAAAGGCATCAATCGTCGGTGTGAATTTTTAAATGGAGGTTGCAGCGGTTTTGTATCCGTACTTATCTTAACGTAGCAATTTGCAACCTTCATTGACAGCCAAGATGGCAGTACCTAACGTTGAACTATTCATTTTTGAATTGAATGAAGGGGTATCGAAGGTGAAGTATTTTAAATATTTAACCCAATGCTTAATCAGCCCAATTTTTATGGTTGTTTCAAGCAGTGTTCTTTCAAATGAAAACACGGGTATATCTCAGGTTGAAGCCGCGCGCTTTCTGGCACAAGCTAGCTTTGGCCCAAGTATGTCAGCTGTAGAGCACGTCCAAACCATTGGATACCAAGCTTGGATTGACGAACAGGTTAACATTGCACCCACCTTCCATGCCACATTGCATCAAGAGCCTCATCGAAATAGAAATGCAGTCAGAGTGACCGCTTGGATGAGGGCCGTTTTATGGGGGCAAGATCAACTACGACAGCGAATGGCTTATGCACTAAGTGAAATATTGGTGGTATCTCAAAATGAGGGGCAATTAATAAGGCATCAAGATTCACTTATTAACTACTACGACCAACTGGTTAGTCATGGTCTAGGAAACTATCGTGATTTGCTTGGGGTGGTGTCGCGTAATCCTATTATGGCCGAGTACCTTTCATTTTCGGGAAACGCCAAAAGTGAGGGTGCAGAAAAAGTGGATGAAAACTATGCCCGTGAATTGTTACAGCTGTTTACAATTGGTGTGCATAAATTAAATTTAGACGGCACATTACAAAAAGACAATTTGGGTAACCTTGTTCCAAATTACACTCAAGATACAATTGAAAACTTGGCAAAAGTATTTACAGGTTGGTGCTATAAAGATCCGTATCAAAATAAATATTGCAATCTACACGCTCGTAACCTTACGGATCCATTAGTGCCTTGGGAAGAGTATCATGATACCAGCGAAAAAATTCTATTTGGCAATCAATCCATTCCTGCTGGCCAAACCGCTCAAGAAGACATGGATGCTGCACTGGATATTATTTTTGCGCACCCTAATCTAGCCCCTTATATTAGCAAGCTATTGATTCAGCGATTAGTTACTTCAAATCCAACGTTGAGTTACGTAGCTCGTGTGGCTGCAGTATTTAACGATAATGGCAACGGTGTAAAAGGTGACCTCACAGCAGTGGCCAAGGCTATTTTATTGGATGACGAAGCGCGCACGGGCCACATTACCACTGTGGACTTCTTTGGAAAAATGCGAGAGCCAATCACAAGAATGACGCATTTTTGGAGGGCATTGGATGTGCAAATACTGGCAGAAATGCTGGTGTTTTACTATTTACAAGAAGACATTGGCCAAGCGCCATTGACTGCCCCCTCTGTATTTAATTTCTTTCCTGCTGATTATGCACCAGAAGAATTGAGTGATCTTGATTTAATCGCCCCTGAAACTAAATTTAACGATGAGTCTTCACTTACAACGTTAATGAACTTTTTTTGGGGCCATATTTACGAAGGCGTGTACGAAAACACAACACAGGAAAGCTCAAAACGGTGGCGCCTTTACAGCCAGTATCAACCTTATGTGGATTTGCTTTCACAAGTTGATGGTACGTCACTCATCATCGAAAGAATAAACACCTTATTTACTTATGGGCAAATGTCCACGGGTTTACAACAAGCAATTACAGAACTCATTGAAGATATGAAAGTGGATACAAATCACCATAAGATGATGGCTTATGTGATGATGCTAGTGTTCATGAGTCCAGAGTTTTGCGTACAACGTTAGTTATTAAACGAATTGAATCTAGTACGGAAAATATATTGTAAAAGAGGAGTTCAATATGACACCTTATACGCAAACCAGAAGGCACTTTCTAAAAACGGCATTAAAAGGTGTTATGGGTACCGGACTTTTAGGCAGTAGCCAAATAGCCTTTATGAATCAAAGTTTTGCATCGACTACTAATGATTATAAAGCCTTGGTGGGGATATTTCTTTACGGTGGTAATGACTCTTTTAATATGTTGATTCCCCTGTCTGGCGACACTCTTTCTGGTTACCAACAAATTCGTACTCACTTGGTGCAGCCTAATCCGTTAGCCATTTTACCCTCTACACCCGTCACAGATGGCATAGGCTTGGCTCAATCCCTTGGTGCACTGCAACCGCTATTTTCACAAGGTAAATTGGCGATACAAGCAAAAGTTGGCACTCTCATTGAGCCCTATATTGAAGGCGCACAAAAACCTTTAGCCTTGCTATCCCACAGTAATCAACAAGACGCGTGGCAAAGAGGCGCTGAGCTTAACCAAGGCAATGTAGGTGGAACAGGTTGGGCTGGGCGAGTATTAGATACTTTAATGCTTAACAGCAGCCAAGGGCATTTGCTTAACATGAGTTTACAAGGACGAAACTTATGGCAAGCCGGTAATTTACACAGCCCTTATTCCCTATCAACCAAGGGTGTTGAAATGCTGGAAGGTTTCACATCTTACGGTTTGGAATCTCGCCGTGCGCCAATAATGGAGCAATATTTATCCCAAACATCACACAGCCATAAAATAATGGAGCATTTTAGAAAAGCCATGCTCAGTACCAAATCCACAGGTGAACTTCTGTCTGCTCAATTAGCCGCGCTAGATAACGCAGGTACCGATGAGCTGTTCCCAAGCAACAACTCACTTGCTAATCAGCTTAAGACGGTGTTGGATCTTATACGCTTGGGAAAAGAGCAACAGGTTAATAGGCAAATTTTTTTAGTGGGGCTGGGTGGCTTTGATACCCATAACAGCCAATTTAATCGGCATAATAGTTTATTGGAAGAGCTGAGTACGGCAATGTCTGGATTTTACACTGCCACAGAACAACTGGGTTTTAGCGAGCAAGTGACATCATTTACCATGTCAGACTTTGGAAGATCCCGTACTCCTAATAACAGTGGCACCGACCACGGTTGGGCAGGTCACCAATTAATTTTGGGCGGATCAGTAAGAGGCGATCTGTATGGTGAGCTACCTACCTGGTCTACGGGAATAGAAGGAGACAGTGACTGGATACCATCCACGGCCAATGAGCAAATGTTTGCATCGCTTGCTAATTGGTTTGGGGTGTCAGAATCTGATTGCTTTAATGTATTTCCAAATTTACAAAACTTTGGGTCGACGCTTGATGTGAACTATTTTACGAGTTGAGTTTGAAAAATAGCGAGGGTGTATCGCCTGCTTCTAGTTTTAGTGACAGGGTGTTGCTGGTAACAATCTAGCGGTGGCTTCACCTTAGTTACTTTAATCGACAATCAAATAATACTGAGTGTTAGTAACTTGTCATTTACTAAAATGACTAAATTTAGCTACAGAATAGTTTGTCTGCGCCTAAATAGATGTCACTTTACGTATGGGGCGCACTATGTAGATTCTATAGGTGCTTTAGAGCGGAGATCTGAATAATCGGTCTTAAAGTCGTTCTTTTGAATGCAATTTCCTTAACTGTCTATTCTCATTTTTAGTAATCTGCGAAGCCATAGAGGTATTCATATGGTTATTCTCCTTTGATACGAATACTGACACTTTACATACAGTTTCTATACTAAATCGCCATTACGTATAAATTTATACCGCTATGCTTTCTATATATTTATCGTAAGTCTTTCTGAAATTCAGAATGGCAGTAGGTGAGTGCATGCGCAAATCGAATCAGAGTTTTTATGGTTATGTTTGTAAAGTTTGGTTTGTGTTTTATCTATTTGGTTGTTTACTTTCCTGGTCATCGCTGGTTTATTCGCAAGCACCCGTATCGGCAAGTGAGCTAAAAACGTTAATTGCAGAGAACCCTGCAGTGGTTTTTCCTGACGTACCTTTGTTGGACGTTAATACCGTCGCAATTCAAAATGGCGAGTTTACTGCAGCTCATATTCCCCCTATACGCACCAGTAATGATGGCCGTGTGGGGATGTACATTAAACGTTTGTATGGTGCTACCCGCCGATTTACCTTACTTCGCCCCGAAGCACTTGATAGACCTTTTAATCAGTTACCCCCTGGTGTGCCCACTGGCTTAATAGCGGATTTTTATGATGAGAGCATAGGCCATGGACATCATGCAACCCTGTGTGATGGCAGTTCGGATTTTGCTGAAAAAAATACAAGCGTGAATGGAAAAACAAACCCAAGACAGTGTGGTGAAAATGATTGTTACGACTTGTCGGTCATTGGAAATATATCCACCACTGAAGATGTAACCCTATTGGATGGCAGCACTGTTTCTAAAGCCGGTACAAGAATCACCCGTAATGAATTTGTTATAGAAGTGGCGGTGCCTAAAACACAAAACGCAAACATCGTGAACATTACCCATATAAGAGAAACAAGAAGTGAATTTATGCCTCGTGTGGATACTTACCTTGAGCCCATGTTTACAGCAGATGGACGGGTATTGGTATTTCGAATGAAGTCACGATTCACAGCCCAATTAAATATAAGCCAAGGAGAATTTGAGTGGCGGGCTGATAACGGTTCGGTAAATACGGGCACCTACGACATGGTGTATGCAGTAATACCACAAAGTGCCGAACCGTGTGATGTGACGCAATTGCAAGGCCCGTTTCCAGTCTCCCATGCCCCATACCATCACTTAGTGAATCAAATGTATGGATTTGCGCAGCACCCATTTCGTGACCCAGAAGGCAATGAAATTGAAGACGGGGCAGAGCTAAAAGGCACCTACCCTTGGATAGATAGATCAGGGAGAAACCTATTTTTTACCGCGATACATTCACCTCTTTATTACAATACAGGAAGGATAGACCCCGTGGTGGGTGGCGGTATTTATGCGGCCCGTTATGACGCCCGGTGTATTGATACGTGTGACGAAATGGTGAGTCAAGATACCTTCCATACCCAGGGGGTTATGGCCATGGGTGCCTGGACCAAAGGAAAAATGGTGATGCTAGATGGCGCGTTTTCTAATAGTGATTATGGGTTAGCGGTGCACTCGTCAGCTTTAAGAAACTTGGCATTATATAGCGATGCACAAGAGGGCAAAGTTTGGGAGCCCGTGGGAGCGATTCGAGAAACACAAGCTGAAAACTTACCACTGCAAGGTGTTAAAAACACATCCTTTATGGATTCTCTTGAACACTTGTTTAATGGCTATAAAAACTTTTTGCCGGCAACGCCACGGGATGTTGTCTGGCGATTCAGTACAGGTCGGGGCACAAGCGAAGTGGCATTTGATGATTATATGAATGAACATAGTGTTATTGTGACGAACATGAACGCATCACTTACTCACGATGTAGGAACAGAGGGGCAGATTCCCGCTAGCTATACCCGTAACAAAACTAATATGCGTCATAACGATGGCTTTGAGCATTTTTATACCCATGGCGGCAAGGGCTTTACGCTGGCACCACGCATTCAAAATGCTGCCACCAATTTGTCTATTGAGGTACCCGACTATGGGCGTACCCACGGCAACATTCGAATTGAACCCATTGCTAAAGGCGGTATTGAAGGTAAAGGCTTGTGGTTGGATGGATCATCCGGTGTGTCGTTTGGTATGAGCGAAGGCTTATCTCAAAGTCAGCCAAATTCAGAAGTGTTTGTATCTGTTTTTGTAGATCTTCGCCCGCTTGATGCTGAACCAAAACGACTATTAAGTTTTTCAGATGGATCAGTTTTGTCATTATCTAACAATACACTTCGTTATTCAGTGGGTAGCAACGGTGTCGAATTTGAAGTTAGGTTGCCAGATTTATCAGGCGATTCAAATAACCATTCCAGCACGCTTGACGGTGCCTGGCAGCATATTGCTTTACAATTTAATGGGCCCAGAACCAACGTGGATGTGTTTTTTAATGGTTACGTATTAACACAATGGCTAACGCCAGCGCATACTCCTTTTATGCAGGGGGAGCTCATATTAGGGGCGTTAGCTGAAAACAATGTGGGGGTGCGCGGTTGGCTAGATGAATTTAAAGTGTTTGCTTATCGCCCAGATTTAGAATCAGTGTGTAACCATGCCCATGGAAGTTTAATGGGGTTGGAAGCGAAAGAAGATAGTGAAAAGTGGTTTGCAGTGGCTTCCCAATACCCGCAGAGCAGCCATGATATTGTGTCACAAGCATTGACTGAACGTCAGTATACAAACCATAAGCTTTATGCATGTGTACATGACTATTCGAATGAAAGTGGTACCGCCAACGGGTTGGCTCTAGAGCAAAAAACTTACCCATTATTAATGCCCTTAAGGCAAGCCATACAGTTTCCTGAAGGTCCACTACATTGGAATCAGCCTAGGCCAGACAGTCTTAAAAATGGTTTTTGCTTAGAGTGCCATTCTAGCAGTTCAAATTTTTCACCCTTATCTTTACAGGCTTTAGTGGCGCTACCCCACTTGTTAATGCAAGATGATTTTCGTCGTCAACCTATGCAGGTGCCAAGAATGGTCACAGGCCAAGCTTCAGATTTATTAGCGGCCTGCCAATTTAATTTTAGTCTATTAGGTGAGCTCGTAACCTTATCGGATGCGTGTTTTTTTAGTTTGCCAATGCCCACTGTTGAAGCGGATATAACTTACCGAATAATTCATGTGGCAAGCGCAAACCCCATTCGAGTTGAAACTTGGGATCAAGGTAATGGCCACGATCAACAAGGTTATCCGGTGACACTGGAACCCAATGGGTTGAATGCCTGTGAAGGCGCAGAGTGTGATTTTAAGGTGGAAAACACAAGTAATGGCTTGCAATCGATTAACCCCACCAATGGCATTATTACTCGCCCATTAGGTGTGCTAGGTATGAACTATCTTATTACCCAAGGGCAAGAAAATGGTTCGGGCGTGATACTAAGACGCAGCGCTCGTTACATTGAAAATTGCCCAATAGGAGATTGTGATTTTACAATGGTATCTGTGGGTGCCAATCGCTTTAGAATTGAACCAGAGGCAGGTTATTCGCTCACGACTTATGAGAGCGATACCAGAATACAAACCATTAAAACTGAACATTGCCAATGGCAACAGTGTGACTTTGAATTTTTGCCACTTGAATAAAGTGCTAAGAATATGCAAATAGTTACCGAATTAATATTTTGTTTATAAAGTCCGATGACTTAGGAGTGTTGTTGAAGTAAGGCAGGGGTTATGGCCTAAAGTTTATTATTTAATTTATAAATGACTTAAATGGAAATGGTTTTAATCTTTGTACGTCAATAGCAGCAGCTCATTCAATTGGGCGACCCTTGTCAAACAGTGAGTTTAGAATGTACAGTCTTTTTTTGAAAAAATTAATCTAGAGCACTTTCAGTGTTATTAAGTATCGATCTATATTTAGTTATGTGGACCTTAGTGGAAGTACAAGAATTTTCTCTAATCAATAAATGAAATTTCGTATAGATCTATGGATAGTTTTATTGAGAGGTTTATCAAATACTAAACTGAGAGGCTTCTTTGAAGCTGACGACTATCATTTCGTACTGCTCGATCCCCACAACCTTCAGCGGAGATTTATATCTCATCTATAGGGCTTAAGGTTTTTGTAAGTGACTCGGAGTCAAGGAGATGTTTTCTTCTTCGAAACGGATTCGAGTGACTTCAATGGCATTTAAATGAATCAACTTAATTGAATCGTGAATCATTATTGTCTTATAGTTTTCATTTAACGCATGTACTAGCCAAATCATAATCGTAATAAATTATAAGGTAGCGGAATTAACTAAACTTTTTGTTGTAATGGCCGATAACGGAACTAAAGGAGCACTCCGTGACTGAATTAGATCAATCCAATATCGTGTCAATTAGCGCGCAACAGAACCTAGATGAAGCAACACCTCATGTAGATAGTAAGCCTGTTGTGAAAATTGAAGAAGAGACTCAGCTCGACAAATTAATGCACATTCGTGCGCTGGCCGTACAGGCGGCAAAGGCCACTACCTCTGATGCAGAGCGTCAGGCTCTGCAAATTCAAGTGAACCAACTAATCGAAGAGGTGAATCAAGCCTCTGGCAATAATGGCTGTAATACCGAAAAAGACTAGAAACGCTTAGGCTTGTCTTAAGCATAAGGCAGTAATTAACCTCTACGCTTATTTAGCAGCTTTGGCGCAAGTTAGGGTTATTGCTCGTGGTATTTTTTAGGACATTGTTTTTATTTAATGTGAATTAGCAAGCTCCCGCTATGGTGTGAGGGGCTAGAATTTAAAAATCACATTAAGGGGAGAGAAAAATTAGCCGCCCCATAAGGGGAATTGGGAGCGGCGTTATGAGGGGCTAAGGCTGACGTTTGCAAATCGCGGCCTTAAACAGGTTGCCTTATAATAGTTTTAACGTGTCATTTAGTTGGGCTGCTCTTTAACACGTCAGGATAGTTTATATTTATTCTGGAATCAGTAAAGCTTGCCCGGTAAATGTAATGGGGTATTCAGGGGTGTCCTGTATGGGGGTGAGATCACTTAACTTAAGGGCACCATTAGGGGCGGTTGTTTTTACCACCTGGCTTGCGGGCAATGGATTGGCGTTTGTTAGATGGGCATACATCATGTCTAGGGATGTCTTAAAATAGTAATCAAGGGGCACAAAACTCATATTGCCGTAGGTGGCATAGGTTCCATTAAGTGAGTCTAAATGTTGCGCATTGGTCACCTCGTAATAATGAATGTTGCCCTCATCTCCTTGTGCTATTTGACTTAACGCATAATAAGGTCTCGAAGAGTGGTTAACGGGAATAAGTGCATCGTTTCGCCCGTGAACGATGATGGTCGGAATGCCCTGTAAATTTCCACTGCCTTTAACTTCACTGATGCCTTGTAGTAAACGTTTGTTAAGTGGGTCTTCTTCATTAAAATACAGTTGTTGCCAGCATAATGCTCCTTCAAGATTGTAATCTTTAGTGCCATTACTGGAAGTAGCGAGTGACTGCTTAATTTTGCCTTCTTGAGCATCATCTTTTATTAATACCACGTTTGCAGTTCTAGGAATGCCATTGCTAGTGGCTGCAAGAGTCGCATAATGGCTATTTTCCATAGGCTGATTGTCTTCTCCAACCGCTGCCATACTGATATGACACAAAGAGTCTACGACAGAGCTTCGAGAATAGGCGTTGCCATAGGTGGCCAGCAAAGATTGAAACAAATCAATGCCAGCGTAGCCCACTAACAGTGGGTTAGACTCGGTTAAGTAAGCGGCATCATTTAACTTGGCAACCGATTGCGCTCCTAGTGCTTCATAGCTGCCTTCATTGAGTAAACCAGCCTCTACTAAGGCATCACAACGGGCATTCACTTCTCCTCGTCCTGCACCATTACCGGCCCATAGGCTATTGGTTAAGGTGGGGTCTTGGCTGGCGCAAGCTGCGAAGAGTTCCGAGATTAAAAAATACTCATAAGCAGGCTTACTGTGATTAGTCACTTCTTTACGATCGCCCATTTTAATGGTGAATTTTTGTGCGGATGTTTTTGGGTTTATATTGGGTTCTGCCACGACTACTGCATCGATTAAAGATTCAGTGTCTTGCTCTGCGGCTCGTAAGGCAGCGCCCCCGCCATTTGAAACACTGGCGGCAATAACCAAAGTATTTTCTGCTGAAAAAGTGGCCATGGGAAATTGATAATTAAGCTGTCTAAAAGCGAATTTAATGGCTTGTAGAGTGTGCAAGGCCCAATCTTTTTCGATATTTTTTTGAGAGTGAGCATGCTTAAACGCTAAGCGATGAGAATATGTTTGTTGGTATTGTTCGCGACTTTCTTGGCTGGGTACTGGCACACCTTGATAGTCATTTGAATTGGGTGAAGTGTTTTCTAGGGTAGGAATGCGAAATGTTAATTCGGTTGAGTGTGATAATTCAACTGCATTTAAGGTCATGTCATAGCCAATGGCTTGTGTTAAATCCACAGCCCCCGTGCCTTTATTCATATCGGTATAGGCCACTGCACATTTTTTTTCGATGCCCCAAGCACCGGATGTTCCAATGGCACCATAAACACCACGGGAGCCAGAAGAAGGGGCCGCGACGATACAAGGGGCCTGCATATTGAAGTCGTCAGGAATTTGCACCATTATTGTGGCACGGTTAATACCGCTGCCCACGTAGACTAAATATTCGTGACCAGGATATTTAGTGTCATCCTTTGGGCCGTATTCAATACCAAATAAACCGTCCCCCTGATTCACTAAGGCAAGGTAGTTAGCATAAATTGCATTTCTTCTAAGTTCAGATTGCGTAGGGGTGTTTGAATCTATGTACCCTGGTGGAATGTGGGAAGTTAAGCCGGTTAACCCTAACCCTGCTATTAGTCCATCGCTTTGCCCATCGTAATAAAGGGATTTAATGGCGCTTAAATTGAATTCTATAGCGGTATCTTCGTCAGTGCTTTTATCTGAATCCGAGCCGCAGGCTGCAAGGATTAATAACCCGATAAAAATCACGGGTAAATAAAATTGCTTTTTTATAACGGTACTGTTCATGACTCATCCTTTGAGTGTAAATGGTAATCTTTAAATTTAGGTAAAAACTAATTCTCATAAAATGGTGGGCTTATGACCCGTATATAGTGGCGGGAAACCAATTAACCAATGCAGGAAACATTAATATTAAGCCTAAGCCAATCAGCTGCAAAATAATAAAGGGCATGACCCCTTTATAAATATCCGTTAATTTTATATCAGGCGGGCACACGCCTTTTAAATAAAATAAGGCAAACCCCACGGGTGGGGTTAAAAATGACGTTTGTAAAGTAACCGCCACCATCATGACAAACCACACTAATTCTGGATTATCAATTACTCCATAACCATTAATGGCAATTTCCAAAGAGCTAATAACAGGGGCAACAAGCGGCAAAATAATCAGGGTAATTTCAATCCAATCAAGAATAAAACCCAATAGAAAAATAATGGCCAAAACAAAAAGAATAATGCCATATGGGCCAAATGGCAGTGACACTAAAAAAGACTCAATAAATTCATCGCCACCGAGCTCTCTTAAAACCAAAGAGAAAACCGTGGCACCGATAAATATGGCGAAAATGTAGCCGCTCACGTTGAAGGTGTTGTGTAAACAATATTTAATAACAGAAACTGAAAGTTTACCGTTATACCAGGCCAATAACATGGCGGCAGCGGCACCCACAGCAGAGGCTTCAGTGGGGGTGGCTAGACCCGTGAAGATACTGCCTAAAACTGCAACAATCATTAGAAGTGTTGGTAATACCGATTTTAGTACTCTAACCCATAATTCTAAAGTAACCGGTTTTAAATCCGTAACCAAAGGCATAGATTTGGGTTTTAGTATGCCAAGAAAAATAATATAAAAAATGTACAAAGCGCCCAGTACTAACCCAGGAAATACCGCCCCCATGAACAAATCTCCCACCGATAATGCCAATTGATCAGCCATAATGACCAACATGATACTGGGAGGGATTAGTATGCCCAGCGTGCCCGAGCTGGCTACGACCCCTAAGGCAATTTTTTTATCGTAATTCTGTTTCAACATAGCGGGTAAAGACATGACCGCCAGTAATACAACTGAGGCACCAATTATGCCGGTAGAGGCAGCTAAGATAACGCCAATTAACACTACAGTTATGGCAAGGCCTCCTCGCACCCGTCCAAAAAGCTCCTGAAAAGATTTCATTAAGTTTTCGGCGGCACCGGATTTATCAAGCATGTTGCCCATAAAAATAAACATGGGCAGCGCCACTAAAATCCAGTTATCCATGATTTTATAAATACGATTAACTGACAAGCCTAAAGTTAGAAAATCTAGCCCGGTTAGGGTGTCTAAATAAATGTCGCAAAAGTAGCCAATGCCCCCGAAAATGACTCCCACCCCCCCTAGTACCCAAGCAATAGGGAAGCCACTAAAAAGTAAAACAAGAAAGCTTAACATCATACTAATAATGAGAATTTCATTTATAGCCAAAATTATTCCCCTCTTATTAATAATATTATTTCGCGTAAAAGACGGCTTAAGGAGGTGATAGCCAGCAGCCCTATGCTAAAAGGAATGGCCGTTTTAATAAGCCATCGAAAAGGCAAGCCAGAGGGGGCATTTGATCGTTCAGCCATACGGTAGGATTCGTAAACAAAATCTAGGCTGTGATAAAAAACAACATACAGAAAGGGCAATAATAGAAGGCAAATGCCTGTTATTTCTATGATATGTTTTATTTTTTTTGAGAATATATTTTTAAATACATCTACCCTTACGTGGGAATCGCTCGCTTGTGCATAAGACAGTCCAAATAATACGCCTATTGCATAGAGGTGCCATTGCAGCTCTTCTAAAGCAATGAACCCTGAACTCAGGCCCCTTCTTAGTATTACTTGAGTGATGATTACGATAATTAAAACCATGTAAACCCAAGAAATTCCTTGCCCTAATTTTTTGACAAAGCTGTCCATTGTATCAGGCAATAAAAGAGACGTTAAAAATGTGTTTTTATTCATTTATGAATGCCTACGTCAGTTTTCATGGAGCTTTAATCACATAAAATTAATCAAGTGCCGATATTTAAAGCAGCACTTGATAGTCAAAATTTAGCTTCGAGTTAAAAATGCTTTTGAAGACCAAACTGCATAGTTTTTACGGAAGCTGTCTAAATCTTCATACACCTCTTTAAACATTGGGTCCTTTTTCTGTTCAATAACCACTTCTTCCCATGCAGCTTTAAAACTGTTGAGTATTTCTAATGGCCAAGTTTGAGTGATAACACCTCTATCTTGGTCATTTTTTTTCATAGCAGAAAATTGAATGTATTCAGATTCTGCTATGGAATTAGTAACGGATGCTTTACAGGTAGTAGAAATTTGGGCGCGTTGATTTTTGGTCATTGATTTCCAGGTATCTTTATTTATTAGTAATTCAAAGAGCGTGGCTTGCTGGTGCCAGCCAGGGAAGTAATTGTATTTTGCTACTTTATAAAACCCTAGTTTTTGATCAATGGCAGGTTGTGAAAATTCCGTAGCATCAATGGCGCCTTTTTCTAAAGCACCAAATATTTCTCCGCCGGGAATTAACGAGACAGAAACCCCAAGTTTTTGCATGACTTGGCCACCGAGGCCATAAAATCTCATGTTAAGTCCCTTTAAATCATCGATGGTTTTAACGGGTTTTTTAAACCAACCCGATGATTCGGGTGAGATAATGGCACAGGCTTCTACGTGAACATTGTACCCCGACTGATCGTACATTTTTTGATACAACTTCATGCCATTACCGTAATACATCCAAGCCATAAACTCTGGTGCTTCAGGGCCAAACGGTACGGTTGAAAATATAGTAGCTGCGGGCATTTTACCGGCCCAATAACCTGCAATAGCGTAACCTGAGTTCACTTTGCCACTTGAAACCGCATCCAATATTTCAAGTGGTGCCACCAGTTTTCCAGGTTCATACACTTTCATTTTAATCTCGCCAGCTGAAATTAGAGAAAGTTGTTGTTCAACCCACTTTATTGGGGTGCCTAATGCCGGGAGGTGGGAGCCAAATGCAATAGGGGTTTTAAGTAATATGGGTTTAGCATGACTTATGCTGGCGCTTAAAAAAAACAAGCTGAAAACAAATAGAAAATATCTGATTTTTCTCATGTCTTTAACACTCCGTTTTTATTTTTATCAGGCCCGTTGAGTCTCTAAAAGAGACTTTTGGGAAGCATTGACTATAAAGGAGATGAAGAGAGGGCAGCTATCCTACTTTGGTATGAGCCATTTAAATTAAACTCTGAATATTACACTGGTTAAGAAAGTTAATTTCATGGGTGTAAATGATTTTCTATTAAGTTAAGTGGCGCTGGCTTATATTGTTTGGGTGGCTATTTGAAAATAGCGCTGCCTTTTTAAAGTTAGGCACTGGTTTAACCTTGTTAGGTCCGGGCCTATTTTAATGTCATTGTTTTAGAGTGTATGAACATGGAATGTTTGTGATTGATTATCTGCATAATACTTGGTTGGTGGCGAGCATTTCATTAGCTTATATTGGCCTACTGTTTGCCGTAGCCATTTATGGTAATAAAAATAGCACTCCAAAGTGGCAACCCTACATATACAGTTTAACGCTTGCCATATTTTGCACCAGTTGGGCTTATTATGGCGTAGTACAGCAA